>Ga0114951_10000415_pt1 | contig 60558 bp, 44 predicted proteins | sample AM7aDNAmetaG_FD_88677 | JGI IMG/M metagenome (GOLD analysis project Ga0114951, IMG submission 88677) | Freshwater microbial communities from Finland to study Microbial Dark Matter (Phase II) - AM7a DNA metaG | ecosystem: Environmental > Aquatic > Freshwater > Lake | place: Finland: Lake Alinen...
ATCATATAACAACACCCTTGAACTCTATAATGTCAATATTCCATTATCTTATTTAATCAGATCGTTTTAAATTTTGATTACCTGAATATTTCACTTATCAGATATTATGATCAAGAGAATTTTCTTCTGCTTATTTGTCCTGTTAAATGAAAGAGAAAAAGAATATTCAACCAAAAGTTCATTTAAAAACCCATGATACTTGTTAAGATCGATTACAAAAGTCTTTTTCACATCACTGCCTGAAAAAAATTCATCGATGGACTCACGATTACGTTCAACCAAAAGCGAATATGGTTTTTTTTCGGATGCAGGGAAGTATACTGTTATGCTAATAGTGTTATCAGATGCCGCGAGAAGTTTTTTTGGTATAGTTTCAACATTAAACTTCATCTCTTTGTAATTTGAAGAGGTTTCCTGGTTTTTAAACCCGATAGAATAAATGATAAACGGTGGGACCAGTGTTAATGGAATATGGGTCTTTACACTACTTTTCACATCCTGGTACACTAGTGTTATATCCTGTTTTAAATAAAGCGAAAAGTTATCAGGCCCAATTAGCTGATCGTATCTAAGTCTTCCATCAGATGTAACAGCCGCTGGTGGTTTGATTTGGTCAGGTCCAATTACATCAATTACCAATTGCCGATATTCATTCGCTTTTTTTACTGGTCCGATAATATCAGGTTTTATAATAAAAGATAACTCAGGGACGATAGAAAACTCAACACTGTACAGACCAGACCTTGATTTCCCCTTAATTATTTTTATCGTGTAATTTGAAGCAGTAGAATCTGAAATATCTATAACCTCTTCGAGATCTAGTGCTGCATATTTCGAAGTCCTGTCAATGACCAGGTTTTTTTCCAGAAAAAAAGAATCTAATATTTTATTTGTACCTGTACCCTCGATTATAAGACTCCATGAACTGGTAGTCTCATCTTCGCCAAGGGGAATGAGAACTGTCGGAGGTCTAGTGAAAAATCGTTTATCGTCTGTTGTGGGTAAATTCTCGATTGGTTTACCACCAATGAGCATGAGACTGCCATCAAATTTCTGGACTTCCAGAATTCCAAGTGCTATAAGTGTCTCCTCTTTCACCACTGATTCAAAATAAGGATATCCGAACCTGTCTATATCAACTATTAATTCGTTATAACAGACCGAAAGATCTCTGTTTATAAAAGTTTCAGTAAAAAGATCAAAGGAATGAAAATTACGGAGATCTATCATTTTATCTTCGCAATTCTCTCCTGTTTTATTTATTGACGCAATAATTTCGCTTTTTAGAGGGATTGTATCCAGCAACAGTTCACACTTGATACAGACAATTTTAATGAATTGGGCCTTATCACTTTCTCTTATTCGTAAATCACTATGAAATACATTGTTCCTCTGAGGGACCGGTTCTGTGCTTAAAAAAAAATTAACATTGATGTCAATTTCCTGTGTATTGACATAACAAGGGGGTGTTATTTCTCCATTTGGTGAATTTAAGGCAGGAATCTCTAGATTTATAAAAGGAACTCCTGACCCTTTTTTTGTCTGGGTTAGCCTGATCTCTTCAAACAGATGACCGGATGAAAATATATTCCGAAGGATTACCTCTACACTTTCCCATTTGAAAGATGATTTTCTCTCTTTTATGGCTAGTTTGCTGTCAACAACAGATGAGAACTTTCCGGTTTTTTCAAGTTTGTAATCCACAAATTCTCTTTTTATAGTTTTTAAACGTATATCCGGGGACTCGTGATTATAACCATTCCTGACTTTATTTATTTTCAAATTATGTTTTATCACTCGTTTCAAGGGTTCATTAAAGATAAATGGAGGTTTAACTGGAAGATTAATTCCAAAAACCATTGTTCTATTGGCTGTGTCAAAGACTCTAAGAGAACCATCACTGAAAATTGCTGCAACGAGCAATGATCCAGGGTAGGAATTAAGTGAAAGAACAGGTATCTGTTCACAATGGATGGTATCGAGGTATCGTGGGTGATCACCGCTCCAGAAATTTATCGATCCGTCTAAATGGCCGCTCACATAAATATTCTGACCCTCAAGCATCACAATCGCGTTGACTGCACTTTTGCTGCGTGCCACTTTTTGAATTATTTTGCAATTTGCAATATTCCAGGTCGTGATCGCTCCATTTTCTGATCCTGAAATAAGATACGAATTATCATAAGTCAGCGCGAAATCTGTCACTCCGCCCTCGTCTGTATTGATTGAAATCATCTCGTCACTGGTGGCAATATTCCAGAACCTTATTGTACCATCAAGTGATGAGGAAATCAGCGTTTCATCATCAGGTGAGAACAATATGCGTGTAACAAGTTTAGTATGTCCTAAAAAGAGTCCGACTGGCGATCCTATAAACCGGTCAAAAATTTGTATTTTATTTTCAGAAGAGCTGACCGCAATAAACCGGCCGTCATGTGAAATATCGCATGTTTGTAAGTTATCAGGTTTACCGGGTATCCTTGAGTAAATGCCTTGTTCAAGGTCTTGTATACTAATAAGTCCGTCTTTGTAGCACTCGCACCTTAAATTTTTATTTGGTAAAAAAGAAAAGGCAGATATTTGGACGTCTCTATATTGCGATTTTCCGATTGTCTCTTTTGCGTAAATGTCATATGTAGTAAATAATCCCTTCTTATCAATAACGACTAGTTCCTGCCCTTCATTTTGAAAGTAACAACCGGTAATGGAATCCAGGGGTATTCACCTCGTCAGAAATAATTGGGTGCTGATACAATAAACCCTTATACAATATCCGGGTTTAGGGTAAATAATCTATTAGTATCCCTGTCTTATTGCTGACCTAATATTTCCCTGGATTATTTAATAGGAATCCTTTTACCTTTTCAAAGAAAAGAACAATAATAAGAGATGGAGTGAAACGGACGTGGAAGTAGAAGATATGGAGTGTCTTATAAACCGTGGAGAAAGGTTTACCTCTATTGGTAATTGTTCAATGCAGGAAAAAAATTATCGTGAAGCCATCATGTACTATGACAAAGCAATAACCCTTTTCAAGGATAAAACAACTCCCCTTCCTAAATTCCTCGCTACTGCCTGGAATAACAAAGCTGAAGCCCTTCAAAATATCGAAGAGGTCTCTCTTGCCGAAGAAGCATATGAAAATGCTCTTGCTATTCTTCCGGATTCACAGGCAGTTCTCCTCAATTATGGAAACTACCTGCTTGAAAATGGCGATTACAATAGGGCAATTGAACAATTTGATAAATTAATTGAATTAAATGGAGAGGATGACCTCATATTGCATAAGGCTGTGATAAGCCTGAGTCTTGCCTATTACCACCTTGGTGCCTATGATAGTGCGTATGAGAAGATCCTGCCCCTGACAAATGACGAACCAATCCGGACCCCTGAAGCCCTTAATGTTCTGGGTCTTACATATTTTGGGCAGGATCTCTTTCTTGATGCACTTGATGCGTTTTCACAAGCTAAGTACCTTGACCCTGATTCAACTGAAATTGCAAAGAACTGGGAGGCAACAATAACACAGATAGCCTCTGTTTATTATGATGAAGGTGATATACCTTCTGCTCTTGAGATGTATGCAAAAATTCCGGATAACCTAAAGAATGATATAATCCTCTATAACGAAGGGATATGTTATACAAAAATTAAAGAACCCAAAAAAGCAGAACTATGTCTCCGAAAATCCCTTGCTCTCAATCCTGATAGGTCTGAAACCAAGTACTCCCTTGCCTGGACTATTGCAGGCGGTCTCGATGAGAAAGACGATATAAGCCCAGATATTGACTGCGAAGAAGCAAAAAGGTTATATCAGGATATAATTGATAAAGAAGAGGATAATAGCGATATTAAGATTAAAGCCTATAATAACATTGGATGTATCTTTTATCTTCAGAAAAACTATGAGGAGGCTCTTAAAATATTCTCTGACGGGATTAGTATCCGTGATGATTCACCTGACCTCTGGCAGAACAAAGGACAGGTCCTCTACAGTATGGGTCGGATATCCGATGCAAAGGACGCATTCAAAAAAGCTGAAAAATATTCGGTCATCGTACATTTTCCTGAATCGGTAAGAGAGAATTATCCATGCTCGTAAATGTTTAACTCTTTTTTCAACTTTTTCATTAAATCAGTTGCTACGTAAAATGCAAGAAGAGAAAATATACTTTAAAAATTCTACTCTATCCAAAGAGGATATTTTTGTGTCGGTTAGATCTTATCTAAAATTATTATGTATTTTTCTTTTGATAGCATTGATTATAGCAAATTTAGTAGGTTTTGCCGGGGGGAAAAAAACCACAGGGAATAAGAATTTGACCGGTGATAATACTTCCGTGAATGAAGTTTCCCCAATTAATAATTCAGGATCAAGTCAGGTCTTACCAGTTACTTCCGATTACCGAGCTAGCGTAATACAAATTTCAGATGATATTAAAGAATATTTAGATCAAAATAACAGTTTTATAGGAAATTCAACAGTCTATGCATACTCTAACCTTACACTTGGTCAGTTTGGTCAGAATCAGTATGCGTTAGCACCAGCTGAAACTACTACTCTATCAAAGCCGGATTTAGTTAATTCAATTTTCAAGTCAGTAAAAAATTTTTCCTTCCTTTAACGGATGGTTGATTCCCATGTATTTGATGAGCTATTGAACCTTTGTCTTTTGGATGTTTTTTTTTTCAATATATTGCAATCAGAGAAAAGTATATACTGTAGAAAGTCCATCTCTCTTCAAAGAGGTATGTTTCTATGTCGTCTCAATCTTATCTGAAAATACTATGCTGCTTTCTCGTTGTTTTAGTGGTTATAGCGATTGCTGTAAGTGCTGTAGGTGTTCAAAAACCTACATTAAAAAATAACCTATCAATTAACAAGTCACAGAATGGAACAAAACTGAGAAATATTACGCTAACGCCATCTTTACAAAATACAACCGTCAATGTTACTCCAATTGTTTCCTCGTCTCATACTCCCAGAGGGACTGTAAAACCCACTACTATAATTACAACTGTAAATAAGGATTTGACTAGTACTCAGACTTCCTCGAATGGATATCCCGCATTTAATAGTGCAGGATCAGGTCAGGTTTCATCGACACCATCGGGTACCGTGGCGGGTGCAACACAGACTTCAGATGGTTTCCTTCAAATTGCAAATCCACCGAACAGTAATTATGTTTCTCATGGAAGTACATTATCAGGCCTTATACTTGGTCAGGCTGGCCAGAATCAGTTTATACCAACGAGTTCAATAACTACTGTCCAATCAACTTCGGGTTCAGATTTTACCATCCTCCATCCTGTTAACGGTGGAAATATCTTCAATGGCGGAGGGTTAACTATCAGGTCATTGGGGAGTTTGTAAACTCAATTTCATCATTTTTTTAGAGATTAAGGCGGGAAGAAAATGAGAGGTATAAAAAGATTATCTATTTTTGCATAGAAACAACCTGATATTATTTTTACATTTTAAAAAATAGAGGATAGTGAGGGTTTCCAGGATGAAAATTGATTGCAATCTGTTCACTTTTTTGGTCTTTCTTATAATTCTTTTTTTGCTTCCAGTACATGTCTTTGCCGAGGGAAATTACATGACAGTAGGAGATCACCTCATGAAGACAGATATTTTTCGTCAAATGAGCGGGGTAAATGGAACGGGTATAAAGGTCGGTGTAATCTCGAACGGAGTTACTCACTACATGGATGCAGTAAAAACCGGGGACCTCCCGCCTGATCTTACTGTTGTCGGCTCAATGGGTGACGGTGATGAAGGCACAGCCATGCTTGAAATTATTCATGATATTGCACCCGGTGCAAAACTTTATTTTACTCCGGTCGAAGGCGGAATTGAAAGTTTTAATGATGCAGTTGATAAACTTGTAGGCGTGAACTGTGACATCATCTGTGATGATGTTGGCTGGCTCACAGACCCGTATTTTGAAGACGGACAGATATCAGATCATCTCAATAACATATTTTCAAAAAATCCAAAATTAATATATATCAGTGCTGCCGGAAACCAGGCTCAATATCATATTCAAACCTCTTTTCAGGACGGTGGAGGCGGATGGAGCCTTTTCTCTAATAAAACAGGCAAGAATACAGAACTGCCTCTTGAAGTAGATCCGGGAGGGTCAGTCAAAATCTTCCTTGAATGGGATGATCAGTTTAAAAGTGCAAAAAATGTCTATGATCTTTACCTGGTAGATCCAAGGACCGGGGATGTGGTTTCAAAGAGCCCTGACATTGAAACCGGAAAGTCACCGCCACTTGCCTATATTGTATATACAAATGATGGCAATGAGACAATTCCCCTTGTTCTGAAGGTTAAAAAGGCTGGATCTTCAGAAAAAAAGACACTTGAACTATTCCTGTCATTGTCTGGTGCGAGGACCGATACTTCATTTTTAAATCCGATTGATTCGATTCATGGATTAACGGCTGCCCCTGAAGTCATTAGTGTTGCAGCAGCATCACCATTGGAAATCCCGGTTTCTGAACCTTTTTCGTCGCAAGGGACAATAACAATTTCATATCCTAAACCGGAGAAGAGAAAAAAACCTGATATTACAGGAATAGATGGGGTTCAGGTTTCTGGTTCAGGGGGTTTCATTACACCATTTTACGGGACAAGTGCTGCGACCCCTCATATTGCAGGTTTTATTGCACTAGTTCTTTCATATGATAAAAACCTCTCAAGAAAGGAGATATATAATCTCCTGATAAAGACCGCAGATGATCTTGGACAAAAAGGCTGGGATGAGGTTTACGGTTATGGACTCCCTGATGGAGAAAAGGTCTATAACTATCTATCCGGATTAAACATAAAAATCAGTGGGACAGAGAATAAAACTAATCAACCCGGAGAATCAAATACAAAGAAAAAATTAAATCAATTAGAGAACTGTCCGGAAGGATCTGAATGGAATCTTCAAGAGCAAACCTGTGTTTTAATACCCGGACGCTTCGAAATTACAAATCCAGTAACTATCTCATCTCCGGGAGTATACGATATTGGCAAGGATATCGAGAGTAATCGGGAATACGCAATCAGAATCACTTCATCAGATGTCAGAATTGAAGGGAATGGTCATATAGTCCAATCAGTCCCGGTTCAGATTGGTATTACCCCTTCAAAACCTCAGACTGGTATTTATATAGGACCTGACTCAGATACGAGACAAATTACTAATGTTACAGTAAACAATTTGGTAGTCTCACACAGTTACGAAGGAATTGGTGTTAAAAACACAGAATTTTACTTATTAACAAACTGTGTCCTTAATGGTAATTCAAGAGGTATCGATGTTTTAGAGAGTTCCAGTGGAATAATATCAGGTAATAAAATTAACAATAATGGAGAGAGTGGAATTGAATTAGGTGATGGTTCAAACTTTAATACGGTTGAAGGAAATGAGGTTAATAAAAACCTGAACGGAATAGTAATCCGGGGTGGTGAGAGAAACCAGCTTAAAGAGAACCTCTGCAATTCCAATTATTATGATGGAATTCTTCTCACAGGGAATTCACAAAAAACACGAGTGTTGAATAATACATGTGAGAATAATGGACAAGGTGGAATTTCTGCCAGAAATTCAAATGAAAATACAATTGAGGGGAACATCGCAGATGACAATATGTGGTGGGGAACCTCACTATACGAGAGTTCGGGAAACACTCTTTTGCTAAATAAATTTTTCAATAATTTCAGGGGAATTAATCTCTTTTATGCAGATTCAAACACAATCCAGGGCAATATTCTTTCAAATAATATTGAATCCGCCATTTTATTCCAGCCTTCCGGGAATAACAGAGTTTCTGAAAATACCATTGTGAATAATGAAGGAGAAGGGATAATGATAGCTAATGGTGCAACATCCTGGCAGAGAAACTATATCTTTGACAATTATTTCCTGAACAAACTGAACCTCTTTATAGAAAATGGAGCAAAACCTGTTTATATCTGGAATTTATGTCCAAAACCTGGTACAAATATTATTGGTGGTTTAAATATCAGTGGAAATTATTGGGGTACCACAGATGGACAAGGTTACTCCCAGAATTGTAGTGACAGCAATAATGATGGATTTTGTGACCATTCTCTTGTCTTGTCAGATAGTATGAAGGATGAATATCCACTCTCTTCAAAAAACCAGGTTATTCCATCATCTCTCAAAAATACAGATATTAGTCCAAAGCCAATTTTGCAAAACGAAGTCAGAACAATTTTGCGGGAAGGAATATCTCACTCGTTCAGATATCAAAAAGATGAGGCGATCAAATCATTCCAGGACGTCCTTAAAAAGGAGCCACAGAACACAGAAGCACTAATGTATCTTTCAATATTCTATTCAGATATTGGTTCATTTAAGGAATCAATCGAAACAATCGATAAGGCAATTGCGATTGCTCCATATTCAGCCGAATTATGGAATGCAAAAGGAAATACCCTCCTTTTAAAGATGCAAAACTATGAGAAAGCAGTCCTTGCTTATGATGAAGCAATCAGAATAAACCCGTATGACATCAACAGCATTTCAAATAAAGGGTTTTCGTTATTCAACCTGGGCAGATATAATGATGCAATCGCAGAATACAACCTCGCAAACTCAATTAACCCAAAAATTGCAGATACATGGAACAAACTGGGAAATGCACAATTATCAACCGGTAATGTATCTCTTGCAATGGCATCCTATGATAAATCTCTAGAACTGGACCCTGAATTCATATTTTCATGGAACAACCGTGGAATAGCACTATTAGAACAGGGAAAATACGAAGAAGCCGTTTGTTCATTTGGAACAGCCCTTTCTCTTGACCCCTCGTATGCAGCTGCAAACCTTGGGAGGGCAACTGCCCTGATGGCCCTTGGTAGGTATAATGAAGCAGTGGAGGATTATACTTCTTACCTGAAATTTGAACCAGATAGCCCTGCAGTTTCTGCAAATCTTACCCTTGCAAAGAGCAAGTCTGATACGTCTGGGGGAAATCAGGTTAGCATCGATTGTAAATCGGGTTTATCAAAATTATCAAAAATAAATAATTATAATCTTGAAGCGATTGTCTCCTGCCCTAAATCTGTAGATAGCGATATTTTCGTTACTCAGTCTGGAAAATCCACTGTTATGCCGGCGGCCCAAATAAATAAATGTGCTCCTGCCTGGCTGCCGGTTACAAAAAAAGCAACAGGTACCAAAAAGATACTTGTTGATCTTTCACATGCAGAAAGAGTAAAAATTGATAATAAAACAGCCCCTTCTTTGGACTTTGAGAAAAACCCGCGTCTTTTTAATTGGCAAAGCTGGGCTGATGATATGCGCAAAAACGGGTACAGTGTTGATTCTATACAAAATAAATCAATTACTGAAGATACCCTTGCCGGTTATGACCTTCTCATCATAACTCAGCCAGACAGTACAAAAGATGGAATTGCATACTTTACAAAGAATGAAATTGCTGCTATCAGTAACTTTGTGAACAGTGGAAATGGGTTACTGCTCATGGGTCAGCAATTTATGGGTGGAATGAATGAGGAGGAGTATAATTCAGATTATTGGAGCAGATATTCTTATGATTTGATTCTAAATAATCTCCTTATGGAACTGAAACTCCCAATGCGGTTTACTTCAGGAAATACTGGAGATTATCCATATGATCTGATAGTTAGTGACAATCCGATTATTCAGATAAAGAACGAACTTCCTGACATCTGGATAAGTACTGACAACCTTAAAAATAATTCTACAATAAAATTTGCATCTTTCCATGCAAACTCAATTAGTTCAAACGGAGGGCAGGATATTGCAAAGGGTGACAACAGCGTTTACACAACGCCCAGGAATAATAATTTCAGCCCGGTCATTTCACCAAAAAAGAGCCAGCCTGTTTTAATTGCCTCCTCGCGTTCGGGTTGTGGATTGGTTGTTTTGTATGGTGACCCTTCAGCATGGCAGACAGAGAACTATAATGGAATTATTTATGCGAATTCCAATTATAATGAAAAGGAAGTTGCACAGTCGCTTGTAAAATTACTTACTTCAAACGACATTCTTTGCGAGTATTCGGTTGAAAGAGGATGTGACGAAAATCTAATAAAGCCAAAAAAAACTCCAGAAGGTTCTTTTACCGCAGTAAATACGGTTAATTCTGATAAAACCAAAAATTTTATTCAAATTACGACTAATCCAGTTGCAGCAGTTAAAACTAAATCACGGATGGTTGCTGCCAATCCAACATTATTATTTGATGTTGTACCATCGACAGAGGTAAAATACCAAATAGTTGCAGCAGTTACAACTGAATCACGGATGGTTGCTGCCAATCCAACATTATTATTTGATGTTGTACCATCGACAGAGGTAAAATATCAAATAGTTGCAGCAGTTACAACTGAATCACGGGTGGTTGCTGCCAAACCAATTTCATTTAGTTTGCTACCCTTGGACGATGGGAGAATGGTAAGGAGGACTATTTAAAAAATATTGTCAAACTTCCTATTAATTCAGCCTGATAAACTTTATTTTACTTAATCTGGGAATCTATGAATAAAAATCTCTTTAAAACCGGAATATTTCTCTCTTTTGTAATTATCATTATATTCTGTAATATAACTGTAGTTTCCATTAAAATTCCGGTAACACAAAAAATTCCTAAACCGATAGACCCAATTATCGGTGCCTGGGTTACTCCAATGGTTCTCAATAAAACACCGTCTGATCTTTTTATTGCAAAGGATTCAAAAAGGGTTGACTGGGTAAATGTCATTAACACGACTTGTAGTACATATGTGGCTGAACGCTGGTTTTTAGGAAAATGGCAGAAGATAAACGAGACTACATACTCAATAACGGGTAAGGAAATAATCAGCTTCGGCAATAACAGTTCACATTCTCAACGTAAGTTGAAATTCTCAATTCAATATTGTTCATTCAATAATACTCTCACAGGTTTCGGAGAAACAAATACCCAATACAGAAAAATTTCATCTGAACCGGTAATTCCTGAAGGAATTAATGCGGTTATTCCTTTCGATTAAAAAGTGAGACAATAACCTTATACGAAATTAAAAAGAAAGTATAGAAATTCAAGAGTCACCTTCATGGAATCCGGACATCACCATACTAACAAAGATAAAATTGGAATAGCCAGGCTTTCTATCTTCTCAAATACATGTCTTTTGCTTTTAAAACTTATTGTTGGCCTTCTTTTGGGTTCTGTGAGCCTTATATCAGAAGCGATTCACTCAGGGATGGACCTATTTGCCTCAATAATTGCTTTTTTTTCAGTCAGAAGCTCTTCATTGCCTCCAGATGATAAGCACGCCTTTGGTCATGGGAAATACGAGGACTTTTCAGGCCTGATTGAAGCGACCCTTATCTTTATTGCAGCATTACTGATAATCTACGAGGCTGTTCTCCGGCTTATGGAACCCAATAAGGGTGATCTCAGTGGCATCCTTCTTACGGCCGGTATAGCGGTGATGGCTGTTTCAGCAGTTGTAAATATGTTTATATCATCCCGATTGATGCATGTTGCAAAAGCTACCGAATCAATAGCGCTTGAAAGTGATGCATGGCACCTCAGGACAGATGTGTATACATCACTCGGAGTGCTTTTAGGTCTTGTTCTTATTAAATTTACAGGAATTCTAATTTTTGATTCAATTGTAGCCATTGGCGTTGCATTAATTATTATGAAGACTGCAATAGAACTAACTCTCAGATCCTACTCGGACCTTATAGATCACCGTTTAAACGATATGGAAGAAGGTCGGATTCGTGCGATTGTATCTAACCACCAGTCGCAATTTAAGAATTTCCACAACCTCCGGACCCGTAGGGCAGGGCCGCAACAGTTCATAGAATTTCATCTTGTTGTAGATAGAGATATTGTAATAGAAAAGGCCCATGATCTGACAGACCACCTTGAATCAGATCTTCAAAGTGAATTTCCTCGTTCTACAATCACAATTCATGTTGAGCCATGCACTGGAGGTGGGACCTGCACAAATTGTTCTAAACCATGTGAGTTCCCAACTGTTAAAAAAGGATAAAGCGTTTTTAGGAAGATGACAAATTAGTAATGGCTGATCTGTAACTGATATTTGGAATAAAAATTTCAATTCTTGTACCTTTTTCCTCTGTACCTGTTTCATCGATCTCAATATCAGTAATCGAAAGAATCTCTCTTGAAAGAAACAGCCCAAAACCGCGTTTACTTCCACGAACTTTTTCAAAAATCTCTTTTTTTCTTTCAGCAGGAATACCCGCGCCATCATCGGATATAATGATAATAAGGCCCCTATCGTCTTTTTTTGATTCAAAGAGAATATTGGTGGTTTTTATTCCATGCCTGATGGAATTATCAAGTATGTTTAGAAAAACTTTCTTTATAAGAGAGTCAGCATAAACCTCAAGACCCGAATCTATTTTGTTACTTATACTGATATTTCGATGTCTTGTCGCACTTATTGCTTCATCAACCATGTTAGTTATATTCTGCCATGTTGGCGGGGTAAGACCAACCCCCTGATAATCTTTTGTAAATTCTATCAGATTCCTTATATTTTTTATTGAAGGACCTGCGGCATCGAGATATTCCTTTATCTCAGGGGAAATTCCGGATGACTTAGCAAATGTAAGGTTACCGTCAATTATCATAAGCTGGTTTGTCAGGTCATGTCTTGTAATGCTCGTGAAAAGTTTAAGTTTTTGATTTGCCCGTAAGAGAGACTCAATAATCCGTTTTTGTTCATCATGATCGACTTTGTTTATGAATAAAAGAACGGTATTCAATCCATTATGACTTATTAATTCTCTTCTCACTACTACAGGTATTTTTTCACCTGATTTCGTAATCAAACAAATTTCATAGATTAATGTTTCATCTTCAGTCAGTTCTTGCCCTAAAATAGAATTTAACGTTTCACTGTCTTCAGGAGGAATACAGGAAAAAAGAGATGATTTTACAATATCATTGTATTTATAACCAAATTCAACTGTAAAAGCCTGATTTATTGTTAAAATTTCACCATCACTATTTGCAAGAATTACAGGTCTAGTAAAATTTTCCATAAGCTTGTGGTTGATTGCATTCGTTTCTTTTAAAGCATCGGCAAAATGAATCCTCAAAATAATATTTTCAAACTGAATTGAAAACATTTCAAGCATACTCCGAGCTCTTTTTGGTATTTCATCAAGAGTGTGTGAACCTGTTAATATTATTGCAATCATCTCTCCGTTGTTTCGGATAGGGATAGCTGCAAATGCTTTAAAATTAAAATCAAAACAGGATTCTGAGATTTCAAATTCTGGAATATCAGAGTATGATGTATAGAATGGTTTTCCTATCCCGATCCTTTTTACAATCTCATTATCTTCCTTTAATTGCGGCATATAATTTACAACTTCGTGATAAAAACCATATTCAAACCTGAACGATCTTTCTCCCTTTTCTATATCACGGATATAGAGAAAACACGAATCTATTCCCTCGATTTCCAGGATGGCAGAAAGCATTATATTAAAAGCTTCTTTGAGGTCTGTACAATTATTAAGAAGAATACTCGTTTCATACTGGGTCCTGAGGTTCTCTTCCGCCTGTCTTCTTTCAGTAACATCAATAAGTGTACCTCTTGCACTTTGGAATATGCCACCTTCAATTACAGGTTTAGTTTGAGTCCTTATCCAGCGAACTTCGCTAAATTTATTAATAACACGGTAGTCTGTCGGATATTCCAGCCCCTTTGAGAGTTCTTCAAATTCTTTTAGGAGGAGATCCTTATCCTGTGGATAAACAAAATCGATAAAATTTTTTCCAATAACTTCATCCGGGTTATATTGTAGCACATTGCTGATTACCGGGCTTATATACGTAAAAACGCCATTATTGTCAATTTCATAAATAACATCGCTAATATTTTCTACAAGTTCACGATATTTCTGATCGCTTTTTGCGAGTGTTTCTTCTGCTAATTTCCTATCTGTAATATCCCTTCCTTCACCCAGTATTGAGACAGGAACTTTATTTTCATCACTCTCTTTTAATGCCTCATTTGACCTTCGTTGCTCTATGGCACGTTTTACATTGTGAGCTAATTCTGCAAACTGGGCAACCGGGTCCTCACCTTTCTGGATATAGAAATCGACTCCGGCATTGAGGGCTTCGATAACTACTTCCTGTCTCCCTTTGCCTGTAAAAATGATAAATGGAATCATAATCCCAAGTCTGCGGATCTCTTTTAATAAAGAGATTCCATCCATCAATGGCATCTGATAATCGGATATTACTGCTTCAATTGAGCCCTGCATCAGTAAATTAATTGCATCCTGGGCTGACTCTGTTAAGTTTACAGAGAAGTACCCAGTCTCTTCAAGATATACTTTACAAAGTACCAGAAGGTCCGGTTCATCATCTACATACAGAATATTGTAAGGGGACATTTGATGACTCTTTTGACTAACTGGATTATATCATGTAATAAGAGAAAAAGTATTCTGTGTCAGAAATTATCTCGTTTATATTTTATATCCTCATAAATTGAGACAATTTCGCCGGAGTGCAATTTATAAACAAAATTCTCCAGATAACCATATTCCCTGTCATTTTTATCATTGGATACAATATGACTCTCAGGTCGACCATCAGTCCATACCCTGCAGAATACAGAAAAAAGGCCGGAACTTTTCATTCCAGGTAAAACATCGGTAATTTTTTTACCAATAATATCTTCACGTTTTATATTTTCAATTAATTCGACACCATGATTAATATCTTCAAAGATAAAATCAGAACCATTATCGATAGCCCTGTATACGGCAACTCCGCTCTTCATATTATTAATTAGTTCCCTGTACCGCTCTTCACTTGCCTTACTTCTCGCTATGTCACGTTTCCGTTCTGTAATATCACGGAAATACCATACCCGTCCAAAATACTCGTTCTTATCGTTGAGCATGGGTGCTGAATAGCGTTCGAGTATTCTGCCGTCTTTCAACAAAATTTCCTCGTAACTCTTCTCATTAAGGTGCTTATAAAGATATTCGATACGGAAAATAAATGCATCAGGGTCGACAACTTTACCTAAAACAGATTTTATTGCACGTTCATCTGATTTTGAAGTGATGATCTCTTCTGGAATCTCCCAGATCTTCATGAACTGGTTGTTAAAATTAATAATCTTCCCTTCTTCATCTACAATGAGAATGCCGTCAGGGGAAGCCTCCTGCTCTGTTGAAAAGAGTAAGTTTTTGAACAGTATCTCCTCTTCAAATGACTTTCGTCCCGAAATATCAACTATTGAACCTTCAGCTATGTCGCGTTCCGGATCAATTCTCGCATTAAACTCTCCCCAAAAATTCTCTCCTGTCAACTGGTTGCGGAATAGAACAATATTATCTGCAATAAATCCCTGTTCCCGCATAATCCTTTTAACTTCTTCCCTGTCTTCGACTTTAACATAAAGGTGGAGTACATCTTTTCCTATAGCCTCGTCGACATTGAGAAATCCAAAAAGGTCGCAATAACGCTGATTGCAGGCGATTATTTTGGCATCACCAAGACTTGTTTCAAAGAGAGCTACTTGTGCATAATGAAAGAGATTCCTGTACTTTCTTTCACCATCCTGAAGTTGAGTCTCTTTCAGAGTGAGTTCATTCATTGTCTGTCTTAGGACTTCATTTGTTGCAGTAAGTTCTTCATAAGAAGCTATAAGGTCCTCATGGTTTTGCCTGACTTCATTCTCTGCGTTTACCCTCTTCGTAATATCTGTCACCATTGCAATGGAACCCTCAAAAAGCCCTTTTTCATCGATAAGAGGGCTAGCTGATACAATTCCTATACATACAGTGCCGTCTTTCTTTCGAAATGACCTTTCGTATTTCCCACTTTTTCCGCGTCTCCTGTATTCCATCTTCATGCTATGATCAGCGAACTCGCCATTGACCATGAATGAGGTGACTGATCTTCCAATCATCTCCTCAACTTTATAGCCAAGCATATTTGCCATCTGCTCATTGACAAATGTCGTCTTATACTGACCGTCCATTGACCAGATGCCTTCAAGTGAAGTTTCGACTATCCGCCTGTATTTTTCTTCACTTTCCTTCAATAACCTCTCTGCACTTCTCCTTCTCACAGCCTGACGTATTTTATGCTTTAATTCCACGAACTGTGATGCGGGGTCCCCTCCTTTCTGAAGATAAAAGTCAGCACCGGCATTAAGTGCTTCAATGACCACTTCTTCTCTTCCTCTCCCGGTAAAAATAATAATTGGTATTTTATTTCCTGAACTTCGAATCTGCTTTAATAGTTCAATTCCACTCATCCCAGGCATCTGATAGTCAGAAATAATTGCATCAAATTTATTTTCCTTTAATGCTGAAAGTGCACTCTCACCTGTCTTTTCAAGTGACACTGAAAAATCTCCGGATTCTTCAAGAAAAAGTTTGCATAATTCAAGGAGATCTGGCTCGTCATCAACATAGAGAATAGAACATGGCAGCATGAATATTTCCAATTTTTAGTTATATTGTATTGTGTCAAAGGAGAAAAAGCATTCCGAAATAAATTTTTTTAAATGTGTATAAGTTGAAACATTCAGTTATAAAATTAGAAATGGAGTTGTTAATATTGAATTATGAGATTAAGTACAAACCCTCTTATTCTCTCCTCGTTGTGACATTAAATCCAGGAGAGGCAATGATTGGCGAGTCAGGCAGCCTTGTTTATATGCAACCAACGATTGGTGTCCAGACACATGGGAGAAAGAAAAGCATTCTTGGAAGTATCGGAATGGCTATTCTTGGGGGCCAATCGTTTTTTGTGAATGAATTTTCTGCAACCGGAGGTCAGGGGGAAGCCGGTTTCTCTGCTGCACCCCTTGGAGATATTGAAGTACTTGAAGTCAGTCCTGATAAAGGATTCATTATCCAGAAATCTTCGTTTATTGCCTCGCAAAAAGAAGTCAATCTCGACACTGAGTGGCAGGGCTTCACAAAAGGTCTCTTTGGACAGGGCCTTTTTATGATAAAAGTATCAGGAGGCGGCCTTCTTTTTATAAACACATTTGGGGCAATTGACAAACATATCCTTGCACCTGGTGAAAAACTGATTGTTGACAATTTTCATCTTGTAGCATTTAGTGATACATGTCAATATAAAGTAACCAAATTTGGTGGCTGGAAAGAGACAGTTCTAGGGGGTGAAGGGTTTGTTACAGAGATAACCGGCCCTGGTGAGATTTATATCCAGACAAAGAACATTAATGAACTTGCAAACTGGCTCTGGACAATTTTAGAGCCACGAGTCCAGGCAAAAGCAAGATAAAAAGAGAGAATTTCCCAAAAATGATTTTTTTTTAGAGGAATTAAATAAGGTTCTTCCTTTTTCTTCCCCACCGCTGCTCAATTTTTATTGCTAGATTATCAATAATCGGAATAATTGCAGGCATTACTATTATTGCACCAAGTAGTGAGAAACCTACGGCAATAACTGTTGTTATACCAAAATTTGAAATGATGTTAAATGATGAAAAGATTAGTGCAGAGAACCCGAAAAAGGTTGCAAGACCCGAAACTGTGATAGCTGAACCTATCCTCTGGACACTCTCACGAATTGCCTCAACTGGGTCATCTGTCTTTTCCCGCTCTTCAAGATATCTTTCCATGATAAGGATTGTGTACTCTGCTGCAACACCAATCGTCATTGAGCCAAGTGTTGCAGTCATGGGTGAATAGTTAATTCCCAGTGTATACATTGCAACTGCATTCCAGCCAACAATAAAGATAATAGGAATAATTGGTGACGCAGCCTGAATCTTTCGGTAAATCAGTAATAAAAATCCAAGTACAAGCCCGAATCCAAGGAACGTCATTGTCTCTTTACTCTTCGTAAGGCCGCTTATAAGGGATGTGAACAGATCAAAGTTACCGGTAATTTTTGCCTGGACACCAATCGGGGGTTGTATTTGTTTTAAATCCGCATATACCAGGTCTTTTACGGAACTTTCAACCGACATATCCATGTTTGTCGTGAAAAACTCAATAATCGTCTCAGAACCTCCTTTCAGATAGTGGTCCTTAATTGATGCAGGGATACTGTTGAGAGCTGCATCAAGTTCCTGTTGTGTTTCAGGTAATTTACCACTGTTATAACTTTTAATATAGGTTACAATGCTTGTTGCTGCAATGAATTTATCATTATGGTTTGTTATCTCATAATTACTGAATTTATCTATCCACTGTATTGTATCGAGTTCTGTTATTCCATCTCCATATACATATATGGGCATCGAATCTGTCGACCCCACTGCACGCGTTACTTTGTCAAGTGTCACTTTTGCTGGCATATCCGGGGGAACGAATGCTTTTTCACTTGTATCTACCGGTATTAACCCATCTAAATACAGACCCGCACATGCAAAAATCCCTGCTATAAGGATGACAGGAATTGGATTTCTTGCGATTTTCACCGCTGTAGTAGCAAGAAGTTTGTTGTAACTTCCCACTTCTCCTTGTCCTTCTCCTTCCTTGAATTTTTTTCCTTTGGGTTTATACTTAATAAGAATTGCAAAAACGGGTATTACGATGAGTGAAGTAACATAGCAGAGCATAACTCCGATCATTGAGACGATACCAAATGTCCTGATCATTGGAACTTCTGATACCTGCATTGCAATAAAACCCATCGAAGTTGCGAGCATCGCATAGAGTACTGCAGGGCCTGTCTTTTTAATTGTTATCGTAACCGCACTGGCTAGAGTACTACATTTTCTTGCCTCTTCCTCAAGCCGCGACTGGAACTGTATGGCATAGTCGATACCAAGGCCGATGAGGACCGGAAAAGCTCCAATAACTGCTGTATTTACCTGTATTCCTACAATTCCCATAAATCCGAATGTAAGAATGAGGCCAATAAACACAATTAATACCGGAAGGAAGCGATGGTTCACATATGAGAAGAGGAGTCCCATAACAACGACCATCAGAATCATTGCAATAAGGATAAGACTTCCCATAGAACCACTTAGCTGCTGTCGCATCTGACTCTGGAAAGCAGGATTTCCTGTTACTGTTGCCGTTACGCCAGGTGGAGGTGATGAGTCCCTTACTATTGCCTCAACATTTGCAAGAGTTGCCTTACTTTTTGAATCCGGTATTCCCTGGTCAAGAGTGATACGAACAAGTGTCATTGACCCGGCAGGAGTATATTTAGACAGGATCTCCTTAGGCAGTTTTGATGAAAGAGCATCAACTTCCTCTGGAGATGTGGGAATATTCCCATTATTTACTCCTCGATAGAGATCAACAGCACTGTCAATATTCCATATATACTGTTGTTGCTTGATATTTTTTGAAAGTCTGTCGATGTAGTCCATTACGGGCGGGCTCATAACATTGTCAGCTTCAATGATGATGACAAGATTGTCAGCAGAGAAGGTGTCAATATAATGGAAGAATATCCTCCCGCTTTGTGAATCTCTATCTAGATATGTCTCTGATCCGGTCGCCATTGTGACATGCGTCATCCCAATGAGTGAAATAAGGATCATTACCCCAAAAATAGCTGCAACAAGGCGTGGCCTGTTTTCTATTTTGTGAGCTATTGCGTGGTATATTTTCTCGATCATTTCATGTCACCTGGAAAAAAAGAATTGGTTACTGGCCCTTCTTTTTTCTATAGATGAAGTAATAGTAATATCCGGCGCCAATAAGGATGATAACAATAATTACGTAAGGTACAAAAGAAAGAGCCCCTGCAGGAGTTACTTTTACAGGAAGCTTCATTGTATCTGATACCTGGCTGTTATCAAGTGAGTCTCTGTATCTGACTTCAGTGTCCAGTCCGTAATCTTTTGAAACAGCACTTTTATCAACTGTTACTTCAAAATGGGCGTCCACTGATTCGCCAGGCTTCATATCACCAAGATATGAAGTGTCATCACTGCTTGTAAAAGGGTCAACCGCACTAATTCTTGCCTGGGCACTATATGCTGTCGCTGCCCCCGTATTTTTTATGGATACCTCAAGGACTTTCTTTTCTCCGGGATGTATCTCATTCGGTGGCGAATCAATTGCAAAATCAATTTTCCCTCCAACAGGAATACTTACGGTCTCAATAAGTGATGATACAGTATCTCCGTCGCCATTCTCATAGACTGCCACAACATCAAGAGGATATTCTCCAGCCTGAGCGTCTTTGTCGACAGAGATCTTAAACTTTGTTTCAATTGTAGAGTTCTTTGTGAAGTCTCCAATATACTTGCTTGCTTCAACTGGAATTACCGGGCTTCCCGGATTTCTTACAATCTTTATAATTGCCTTCTTACCCGAATCCTGGCCTGAATTCTGAAGGTCCAGTGTAACATAACCCTCTGTACCTGCATTGACCTGTTCTGCTGTTACATTAATAATATCAAGTGCTATTACTTTCTTTATTTTTATTACAAGGGGAAGTATTACGTCCTTATCCCGGTAAATATAATTTATACTGTCAAGGCCTTCCTGTTCAGCTGAGTCCAGGTATGTATATTTCAGGTCAAGCGGGAGTTCTAATGTGCCTTCACTCGTTGCCTTTGGAATTTTGACCTGGAACTTTACTTGCGTACTTGTCCCACCTTTAATATCTCCGATCATCTGCGGGTCTGTTTTAATAATTACCCCTGAATTTCCAGGACCTAATGAAGCTTTTACAAGCTTTGCTGTATTTGGGAGGTCATCCCTGTCCACAATCCCGGGCCTTACGAATTTTAGATCATTGAGGCCATGATTTTCGATGTTGACTGAAAGGTTCGCAAAGTCACCTGGAGTAAATTCGTTCTGGCCCATGAGTGCCGCAGAGAGATCGGGTGAACCAGACATATACTGGGTACCTGCCGATACCGGAAACGCTGCGAGTAGAGTCACAGAGAAGAGCACTGTAGACAAAAGCAGCATTTTTTTCAAAGAAGATTTCATAAAATGCTTATTAAACATGTTCATAGTTTTCAACCGTAGAATTCTTAATAGCAGATGTTGTATTGGATTATATTTATATTTTCTGGTTATTTGTAACAAATATAAGATTCAAATATCAATAACTAATATAGGTTTCGAATCTAGAAAACATTTAAATACTAATAAAGATCATTCAGTTCTGATGTATCGGTTTCATGAAGAGCTCAGGCGTATTAAGGACCTTCTGCAAAAGTCGTCCCATGGCATGAGCATAACCGAAATTGCAATGGCTGTTTCAAAGAATAAACATTCAGTCGGTAGATACCTTGATGTTCTTCAGGCCCTTGGGCAGGTTGAGATGAGGACATATGGGATGGCGAAAGTATATACTCATTCCCAGAGGGTGCCCTTCTCTGAAATACTTAGTTGTTCAAGAGAGCTCTTTATCCTAATTGATAACGATGAGAGAATTATACAGATCAATGATTTATTTCTGGAACTTCTACAAAATACGCGGGAACAGGTCATAGGAAAAAATATAAGGTTTGTCCAGTCTACAAGACCCGGTGTTGCAGACCTTCTCCAGGAGATAGCAAACACTCTTAATTCTAAAAAAATACCAGACAGCCTGACTCTTGAAGACGAAAAAAGATATTTTCAACCAAGGTATATCGCCACAACACTTGAAGACGGTAACAATGCTACAATTATTACACTTAATGAGATAACTGACAAAGTAAAGGCGTACGTTGCGCTCAAAGAGAGTGAAACTCTCTTTCGTGGCCTTGCAGAGAACACAAAGGACGGAGTAATAATAAGTGAAGGTGATTCTTATCTCTATTGTAATCCTCGTTCTGAAGAAATTCTTGGATATTCACGCGAAGAAATACTATCAGCCGATCCATTCCAGTTTATTGTACCTGAAGAGAGGGAGAAGATACAGGAGTTATCTGCACGCCACCAGGAAAAAGGTGATACACCTGAAGAATTCAGGGTATGGATCATGCGAAAGGACGGCGAAAAGAGATATCTGCTTTGCAGACTTTCAAAGGTTGCGTATGAAAACAATTATAGGTTTTACATAGTCCTTACCGATATAACGGATTGGAAAGAGCGAGATGATGAAATAAAAGACCAGGTTGCTTTAATACGCCATCTTATGGATGCTTTTCCTCGCCCAGTTTACTATATGAATGCCGAAGGCCAGCTTATGGGTTGCAATAAGGCATTTGAGAGTGCAACCGGAATCGAACGCCAGGAGTCGATTGGAAGGCCTATTCGCGATATCTGTCCAGAAGATCTCTCTTTTGCATTGATGAAAGGGGCAGGTGAATACGTCTCTACCGGTGGTTCTTTCTCGCACCCCGCAAAAATTTTGTATAATGACGGCTCGATACATGACTTACTTATAGAGAAAGCTGTAATATCGGGAAATAGTCCCAATAAAGGTTGGTTGATTGGCATTCTTGTGGAAAAGATTGAAAAGAACAAAATTTCTGTCAATTGTTAAAAAAGCATCAACGAATAGCAGAAATTTCTTTAATTATAGATTTTTGCACCAGATATTTCATTTTATTTTAAATTCTTTTGATTTTTAAACATGAAGATAAATAATTGACCATACAAGGTCTGATTGTTGCATTATGATGGTCATTTGATACGAATTTTCGTTTATCTCTTCCCCGTCTGTCCTCCAGAGAGTGGATTTTACAAGAATAAGAACTTTAGATTCAAGAGAAACAAGTCTAATATCAGTAAACCGAAGGATGCTTTTTTTGATTCCTTCAAAATGTATTACAAGAATATTTTTAACCTGTTCTCTTCCTTCAATCCTTTTTAACCCTATTATGCCTGTAAAATCAGGGTCAAAATTTAAAATAAGACTATCAATATCCTTGTTATTATATTGTGAGGCTACCTGCTCAAGTTTAGCAAAGATCTCTCTCCGGTTTTTTTCTGAAATATGAGTCATCCAGAAGTAAATATTACGTTATAGTATAAGGAAAATGCGGGTCGGATGGCAGATGAAATTCAGATTCCAGGAAGAGATCAATCTCTACCCGGGTAATCATGCGCAAAATTCCATCTTCTCCTTCAACCATCAGATCTCCGTTTTCAGTCTTCAGGATTAAGAGAGCAAGTGCATACCATCTTTGCACTTCCCGGTCCTCCAGGTTCCAGACAGACCCTCCTCTTTTGATAAACTCCTCCATCCTTTTATTTGTAACTTTCCAGCCTGGTTTCTTTAATGTACATCTTGAGTCTGTAATATAGATACATCTTCGGGTTTCATTATTCATGAATTGTATTCCCCTTTCTGCACAACTTCTGACCGAGTAATGGGAGTTGGATGTGTTGATTATGAATCCAACGTAAATTGAGTCTCCTTTTTGCAATTTTAAAGTGGCATAGAGATTAACTCGATCTTTCTCAGTTTTAACAATGTCAGAGATATACACACGGCTCTTAAGTAAAAAGGATAAAGCGTATTTAAGGAGTCCGGCATCCGGAGGGAAATTTTTAAAATCCCTACAGAGTTCTCTAAATTCAGCCTGAAATTCATTTTTCAGCAAATCATTTATAGATATTGGTATAAGATCGTTCGAACATAGATCATGAAGTTTCCTGTTGGCAAGGAGAATTATCTGTCTTGGCGAATATCCTTCTTTAATTGACTCCTCTATTTCATTTCTAAAACTGGTATATAAGTTCTCTGAGTTATCTCCGAGAAAATAACTTATTCGTGAATGAATTATTTCAAGGGCCTCGCCTCGAGTACACCCACTTAAAGCAAACTTGTTCATTTCAAGTCTCTGAAATACTGCGGGGTCCATCTTCTTAAAAAAGAACGTATTCCAGGAATCTGCCCTGACAAAGGCTACCGGCATCATTGAATATGTTTCATTGACGAGTGTATGGATAATAGATCCAAATGCATCAACAAGGTCCGGATTTTTAATTGTATCAAGCTGATCAAAGCAGATTATTGCTGATTCATGATAGATTTCCATTAAAATCCCAAGCGAAATTATGATTTCACGGGCCTCTTCCTCAATTATCCCCTTTGTTTTATCAGATCTTTTAACTACACCGATCTTTTTACAATCTCTTTTATCGATTGTGTTACCCGCTAACCAGTCAAACAGGATTCTCTCTTTATTCAGGGACCCCAACTGCAATAGAACCTCTAAAAACTCTTTGTTTAAATCCCTGTTTTTATTAAGGAGATAACTTTTTACCTCTCTTCTGTTCTTTTTAAGAATACACGTTATTTGTTTATGGTCAGGAGCGGATTTTGTATTTTTTAGAACAGATGAAATTTTCTTTGGTACTCTTTTGTTATTTGCGTTTGCCCAGTCAAAAAAAATTTTATTTAACAGGCGGCAAATAGTTGACGACCCGCCTTTCTTATCAGTTGACCTGAATATATCTACCATTATTCCCTTGAGTAGATTGCGAACTGGAAAATCAGGATCAAGAACCGGTCTGATATTTACAAAAGAAACAGATCCCTCAGTCTGTACAGATAAACGGATCCTCCTTAACAGATGTGTCTTGCCACTACCGGATTCTCCCAGTACAAGGGCTGCAACAGGTTCCCTGGGATTGTTTTGTTTTTGATTTAAAAGTAATCCAATATTTCGGAATGCTTCACTGTTTATTGATATAATATCCGGATATTTATTATCCCATGGACCTGCTGCAGCATTATTGGAAAATGGATTATTTTCGCAGAGTTCAAGCCATTGATTATTCATTCTTCCTCATTGTTACAGTTATATGGAGGAAATGGTTCTCATCAATATAAGAATCATTCACTTGGGAATCGTCCATTGCTGATACATCCCCGCTGTGAAGCTGAATAACTCCATGGTCCCGCAGTTCTTCAATTACTGAATTAAATTTATCAGTACTCCACATAAGCCTCTTTCGCAAATCACAAATCCTTACAAATATCCTGCCCCTGTCAAGGTTTTGAAATTCTTTCCTGAAGGTTTCAAAATCATTATTTTTTTCAGATTCTGTTTTAAATGGAACTTTTTTATTCAGGTAAAGTTTGGTTAGATATTTTTTATCATATATTATCAATATCTCTCCTGATTTCAGAAGAACATTTAATTCTCTTATAAATTCATCTTTTAACATGGGCAGGTTTTTTACAACCTGCTTTGGCGTCAGTCCAGGATGCTTTCCAATATAATCACTAACAATTTTATTATGCTGAAGTTTTAATGCGAGATACTTACTACGGTTTCCCTTTAAAATCTCCAAATCATTTCCCAGATGCGGCTGAATTTTTTGTTCTATTTCAATATTTGTGGAACCCCGGTGAAAGCCAAAAATCTTTTGATATCGTTTCGGTGTATTTTTTAATTTTGAAAAGCTTATAAAAAAAAGATTACTTTCTTGTAACAAATTCAGAAGTAATATTGATTGATTGGATTCCTGCATAATATGAATTTACAATTGCTGGAATAAGGGTCTTTTTAAAAAAAAGTTTTTAATTTTAAATTTTGCCCTCACAAGCTTCTTAACACCTGCAGCACAAACGAGATGATTAAGTAAACCCGGCACCAATTACCTCATGCATGCAGATTTTACCCCTGAAAAAAACTCTCTACTGGTGTAGCAAGTGCAATGTTCCACTTATCGGCCAGACCTGCGGTTGTCGGAATGAAGGTTTTAAGGTTCCACTTGTCCAGCCCTATGAGTTGAGGCCCGCCCTTTCATATGATATCTCTCTACTCAATGAATGCCTGATAAGACAATTCGGATCTACACCTCTGCAAAAAATAATATTATTCAACAAAGCAGGCGGTGTTGACAGGAACGAACTTGTTATAATGAACGGCGAGTGGTTTGGTTGGATATCTTTTGACCCACAAAAGAGAGAGACAATATTTGTGCCTACTGAAGAGGGTCTCAAATATATTATCCCTTATGCGGGAAAGGGACTTGTCGACCTTGGGAGTATTCTTCACTCCTTAAAAGAATCCGGAAAAAAAGTGAGAATTGGCGGGAAAAAGTTTCCATTGCCGGATTCACACCCGGACGGCCCTGTTATTGTAAAGTATGGCGAAAAATACGGGGTTGGATACATTAAAGAAGGTTATATCAGGGTTAAGAAGATAATCACAATCAATCCGGCAGGAAACTTACATAATCCAGACTGGGATATTGTAATCCGGCAGAATAAATACCACCTGAAGAATATTGAACGAAATGCAATCCGGGCCATAAAACAGCATATGCACGACAGGCCGGTAGTTAATATTTCATTTTCGGGAGGAAAAGACAGCACTGCTGTATTGAACCTTGCACGAAAAGCAGGTGTAGAGGACGCCTATTTTGTTGATACAGGTGTTGAATTTCCAGAGACCTATCAGTTCGTGAAAGAACAGGGAATAACAAATGTGCTTGTCGGAGGAGACTTTTGGAAAGGAGCGGTTCATGCGGGTCCACCTGGAAAAGACAACCGCTGGTGCTGTAAACTTCTAAAGATGAATCCTGTAAAATTGTATCTCCAGGAAACCGGCCCTTGTGTGACCGTTCAGGGGAACCGCTGGTATGAGTCATTCAACAGGGCATCACTTGAAGTCACAAGTGAGAACCCCAATAACCCGCTACAATTAAATCTTTCACCTATCAGGAACTGGAGGGCATTTGAAGTGTTTCTCTACCTGAAATGGGCGGAAATTCCATACAATCCGTTGTATGAGATGGGAATAGAGAGGATTGGGTGCTATGTATGTCCCTCGATGCTTGAAAGTGAATATGAGCGATTAAGGGACCTTCACCCGGAACTAGCTGAAAGATGGGACTTAATGCTTCAGGAATGGGCAGAAAAAGAAGGGTTTTCAAAGGACTTTATCAGCTGCGGTCTTTGGAGGTGGCAGGAATTACCTGCAAAAATGCTGGAATTTTGTAAAGAGAGAAATATCACTACCAGACTACATGAGATAGCTGCTGAATAAAAAGCCGTAATTGTTCAACCTGAAACAACTTTTTTTATCAAATGAAGTTATGGTACGTATTGACATAGAGGACATCACATTAATATCTATAAGATAATTTTTATTTCTGTAAGTGGTCAGTTATCTGAAGCATTATTCATCTCAAAAATTTTAAGATCAACTTTTTTCGTAATAATCAATTCCTATTTATAAATTCAAGTAAGAATTAAAAGAACTAAATACTTTAGATATCTTAAATATATCTGATATGAAGAAAGTTCCTATGAACAGTTCAAACGAACTGACGGTCAAGAACATTGAAGGGTTCTATGTTCGGAAAGTCACCCCCTTTGGAACAAGTGCAAAGGTTGACTGCCCAAAAGAGCATCTTGGGAAAACTGTATTTCTCGTTGTCACAAGCAATGAATCCGAATCCGTCAGCCTTTGATGACTTAGTCCAAGAAAATGCAGCATTGCAGATTGAGAACGCTTACCTATGGAATCAAGTCAATACTCTGGAAATTGAAAAATCAGACCTCATCGCAGAAAACGCATCACTTGTTGACAAATTTAATGAGTACATGTATCTTCATCCAAAAAGAGTAGGAGTAAAAAGTGGAAAGGCGTATGAAATTAAACCACCAATTCCTCAAAACTCGATTAGTACCAATCCTGATGAATTGCTAGAGAGAAAAAAAAGAAACCTGGTGGTCAACCAGGTCACAAAGGTCATAGCAGGAAAAAGCCCGATAATATTACAAAAATCGAAATAATCGACGTTAATCGATGTCCACACTGTGGTAACCATGACTTAAGCGAAATTCAGGAAACCAGAACTAGAATTGTTGAAGACGTTCCAATACCTCAGCCAATAGTTACTGAATATTCGATACATCGACGATATTGTAAATGCTGCAGAAAGTTGGTAGAGGAACCGATCTTAACTGCATTACCCCAGGCAAAATTGGGGTTAAACGTCATGCTCATCATTGTCTGGCTAAAAATCGGAATGAGATTGACTGAAGAAGCAATTCCTAAGATTCTTGAGCAACTTAATGGGATTCGCATAAGTGAGGGAGAAGTTTCTCACATTTGTACAATGATTGCAGAAGAGTTTGGGGAGTATTATGCCCAGTTGAAAGAAGAAGTCAGACAAGCTCATGCACGATATATCGATGAAACCTCTTGGAGAGAGAATGGGAATAACCTCTGGATGTGGGCATTCGTCACAAAAGGAGTCACATTATATAAAATTGCTAACAGTAGATGGCATCAAGTTCCGTTAGAAGTTCTGGGAGAAACTCCTAATGGTGTTGATGTCCATGATCGGTTCAGGGAATATAATAAATTGGAGAAAGAAACTGGAAATCGACCTCAGCAGTACTGCTGGTTCCATATTTTGGGGGACTCTAAGGAACTGGCTGAAATCTATGGTGAAGAAGGAGAATTCATTCATATTGGGTTGAAAGAGGTATTTGACGAAGCTAATAAATTTGAACACAAGGGCACCCCAGAGGATGTTGAAAAACTGATTGAGAGACTTGGGCATGTATTAGATCGTAGTTTCAACAATCTAAAGTGTAGAAAATTTTCAAACAATTTTTAAAGAGCGAGATAAATTGTTTCAATTTGTCACCAATCCCGATGTTGATGGAACGAACAACCGGGCGGAAAGAGCTATTCGACCCAATGTCGTTTATCGGAAAATGTCCGGAGGTACGAAATCAGAAGTAGGAATAAAAAGATATGCGGTACTTGGATCACTATTCCAAACTCTAAAATTAAATGGCTGTAATTTTATTGGGGAATCACTTGAAATTATTCAAACTTCAGGCCACTGACCACTTACAGAGAATGATTATTTTCTGCAGGTGCAACCGGATTTCGGAGTGAACTTAGTACTACAGTTTTCTTTATTTATCCTTGAACAATTAGCCTGCATTTTGCAGTTACTCATCATCTCCCCACATCCCTCTCCCTTCATAGGGCATGTTATGCTCTCAAATGGACCTCTCGCCTTCCAGTTTGTTTCATTGAACTTCGGCCCGCAATCTGACGAACTGTTATGTAATAATGATTTACCCGGGTTATCAGGAGATAATAACTTCCAGTTTACAGACTCTGAACTGAAGCATGCTGCAAGGGCAGCACTGCAAAGCAGTAGTAAGATAACATAACCGACTATAATAAACTTAAATCGCATTACAAGCTCCACCGAATTATTATTCCGGTAATGTTTACCAGAATGCTATATATAACGGTGCTATCTTTTAAGATATATGGTTTCCTGCGTCAGGATGAGACTTTGGATCTTTTAATTTTTGCCTGAATTACCTGTTTTTTCAATTCTGCTACAGAATGAGTAATATCCGGGCTGCAGAGGACTGCGGATATTACTGCAACTCCATCCGCTCCTGACCATATTACATCCTCTACGTTTTGTGGACCAATACCACCTATTCCTATGACTGGGATTGAAACTGCAGTCCTGATTTCCCTTAATAGAGAGAGGCCCAGGCCCGGCCCTGCGTCGTCTTTTGATTTTGTGGAGAATACCGGGCTTACGGCAATATAGGAAGCACCATCCTTTTCAGCACTAACCGCTTCAGATAATGATCCGACAGATATACCTATGATAAATGGTTCAGGTGCAATCTTTCTGGCAACATGAAGCGGGAGGTCGCCCTGGCCCAGGTGAACCCCGTCTGCCTCAACTCCTAGGGCAAGGTCAAGCCTGTCGTTTACAATAAAAAGAGCATCAAAACTTTGCACTAATCCTTTTATTTTAAGTGCAACAGGAAAAATGTCTCGTATGCACCTTTTTTTATCGCGCAACTGAATAACGTCAGCCCCTCCTTCAAGTGCAAGTTTAGCAACAACAACGTCTATTAACCCTGATAACTCTTCATCAGTAACTACGTAGAGGTCGTATGCCACTCTATACCTGCCGGATTTTCGCGTCGTCTGCTATATCATCAAGAGTCAGTGAAGCAAGTGCATCAAAGAGGTGTAATTTAAAGGAGCCAGGTCCTCGTGCTTCTTTTGCAGCTCTCTCACCTGCTATCCCGAATGAAGAAAGTGCTGCTACTGAAGAGATACAATAGTCTTTGGAGACCGCAGCACATGAACCTATTACCGATGACGCCATACAACCAGTACCCGTGATTTTCCCCATCATAGGGCTACCGTTATCAACAAGAAAAGCGCTCTTACCATCGCTGATGATATCAGTTACGCCACTCATCACTATTATCGCCTGGGTTTTCTCTGCAAAGTTTTGCGTGACTTCAACAGGGTCTCCATCGATTCCAACTGAATCAACCCCTCTTACCCGAGCTTTACAGTGGGCAAGGGTTCCAATTTCGCCCATATTACCTTTGATAACAGAGATTTCCAGTTCATCGATTAGCCGTTCAGCTATACTTGATCTCAATTTTGAGGTCCCTACACCTACGGGGTCAAGAATTATTGGTATATTCTCTTTATTTGCTTCAATACCTGCAAGGATCATTGATTCTAACAGCCCTGAATCCGGAGTGCCGATATTGAGTACAAGGGCTCCTGCATTTGAGACTATTTCAGAGACTTCTTCGGGTGAATGGGCCATGACTGGAGATGCACCAATACAGAGCGTAATGTTTGCACAGTCATTTACTGTAACGTAATTTGTTATATGATGGACGAGAGGTCTCTTCTTTCTTACATCCCTTATTATTTCCAATACCCTCTTGAAATCCATGAGGATCATTTAACTTATTTAGTTTTATGTATTCGTTTTCAGGTTATTATTATTGTACCTTTTTTTTAAATGACACAATACCTATGATTATATATAATATTGTGTTCTCTTACTATTTATGAGGCAAAAATTGTTGTCTTTAAAAATTTTTATCGGTTTTTTTATAATTTGTAGTATAGTAATTGGAATATGTAATGCAGCTTTACCTACCTCACCCTGTAGGTCCGGTTGGATTGAGTATGATGGTGGACCGGGCTGTTATTATTGTGAATCCAGTGGTGAATGGGCTCCATGTTCTCAGGGAGGAGGTAATTATGGTACTCCCGGTTCTTCTTCATCAAATCCGGACTGTCCCTCTGGAACATATTATGATGCCTCGCAGGATGCATGCATAATGACAGTCGTAGAAGGCTGCCCAACCGGTTACCATACAGATTCTGACGGCTCGTGTGTTTCCAACAACAATCCATCATGTCCGTCCGGGACGACTTGGGACTCTGTAGAGCAGGCTTGTATTAAAACCACCATTGTATGTCCGGACGGCTATACCTTTGACTCTCAGCAAAGTGCATGTATACCGGCAGATAAGGGATGTTATCCAGGTTCAACCTGGGACTCGGTGGAGCAGGCCTGTCTTTCTGATTCATGTCCATATGGAACAACATGGAGTGACGCAGACAACGCGTGTGTTGCCTGGATTCAGGGTAAATGCCCGATAGGGTACCATGAAGACAGTTCAGGCAACTGTATACCAGATGTCTCAGTTGGAGATTGTTATCCGGGTTCAACATGGGACCCTGCGGAAAACGCCTGTGTTGCTGATTCCTGTCCTGAAGGTACTACATGGAGTGACGCAGATAATGCCTGTGTTCACACTTCGGTTATGGACTGCCCGGAAGGTGACATGTACGATGCCGCCCAGGATGCCTGTGTTCCGACCAGCGGACCTGAGTGCCCTTCCGGTTCAACATTTTATGCACCTGAACAGTCATGTGTTTCATGTTCTGAAGGCTCTACATTAGACTCAACAAATGGGAATTGTGTTACGAATTGCCCTATAAAAGGCGGTTCTGTAGATGTTGAAGTAAAGGGTGCTGTTTTGGACATCACTTGTCCAAATACAAAAGAAGGTAAACCCCAGGAACTTCCGGTTGATCTGAATGCAGTAAAACCGGTTCCACCAGGTTTGAGTGCTGATGATCTTGGTAAAATTGTTGCGGATAATGCACTCTTACCAATTAAAGATGCAAAATGTCAGCCTTGTGCAGAATCAGGGTGTAAGTACCCGTCAAGTGTTAAGATAATATCTTATGGAGGTTCTGCAATAGGGAAAAACGGGGAAGAGATCGTTCAGCAGGTCTGGGACCTGGGTGATGGTTCGTATTCGGAAGGTGCTGGCGGGGTAAAAGTATATGGCGAACCAGGGACCTTCCAACCGGTATTTCACTATGTTGATCAATGTGGAGACGATAAAACAGCATCAGGGGAACCTGTAACAGTTGAAAAACCGTGCTCTGCAAGTGGCTCATGGAAATGGAGTTCGACTGCTGATTGTATTCCTAATGCAGATGGCAGTAAAAAATGTGAAATTAAAAATACTGTAACAGAAACAGGTGACTTAAAGGTTACATCTCTATTACTGGACTATGGTGACGGTACACCGCCCGAAGAAGTCCAGAAAGAAGGAACTGTGACTCATACCTTTACTAAACCCGGTTGTTATATATTAAAAATGACGATTACGGACCAATGCAATGAGCCACAAACATCATCATACACTGGAGATCCAATATGTGTCTGTGAAAAAGGGTTAATTTATGATGAGAGTCAGAAAAAATGCGTAGTACCTCCTACAATAACAACACCAACCGCGAAAAAGACGCCCAAAGTGATTGTGGTGGTTGTAACTCCAATTATCAAACCCGTAACATCTCTCTCTGTAATTAATAAGGTAACGCGTCCACCAATAGTAACTCCAACCCCGAAGAAATTCGTTGTAATAACAAAGATTTCAACAAAGGTAGTGAAACCAGGTACACAACTCACTGTAGTCAAGAAGACTCCTACGGGGCAGACGCAGACAATAAAGACTCCGACAAAGTTACCTGTAACGGGTGTAAAACTTACTCCTCGTGCAACAAAGTTACCGGGTACTGGTGTAACCCTCACCTTGCCACCGACAAAAATACCAACTATAGTTCCTGTCACCCCGATATTTACAAGAGTGACATCATTAGAAACTCCGACGCCTCAGGTAACGAAGAAAAAATTCAGGGTTATTACTAAAGTAGTAACTAAGAAGGTAAAGGAGTCAGGTACCCTGAAAGTACTTACACAGACAATAAAGCCACCAATAAAAACAAATACCCCATTACCACTGAGAACAGGCACAATAGCGGTAATCTCTACCGGAAAATCTGACCTGGGTATTACAGTCACCAAAGATGATTTTGACAATGTTATAAAGAAAGCAAATGTGAATGTACCTAGTGACCCGTCTGACCTTAACATTATGGCGCCAATCTCCTGGGGACCAGCAGTACCGCTTGACATCGTCCTTACTAGCGGAGAACTTACTGCACTGATGCAGACAACAAATGCCAAGGGGCCCCTCAAAAACATTCAGATAAAGATTTTGCCAGACGGTTCACTTGAGATGATTTCCTTGGTTGACCTTAGCAAGTATGGTCTCAAAGTAATGGGTCAGCTTTATGTTAAAGGAACATTCGAAAGGATGACCGATAACACGATTAAGATTACCTTGACAGAGGGAACAATTGCCGGAGTACCAATACCAAAGATCCTGTTAGGCCAGATCGAAAAATTCCTTGATAAAGCAATAAATGACCAACTTAAAACGATGTCTGGATTGAAGATTACCACTCTAACCTTTATGGATGGTAAACTGACATATTCAGGGATGTTCCCCCAGAGCGTCTCTTTAAAATCCTCTTCAACCTCTTTAACTGGTACAGTTAAACCATCTCCCACTGAGACGCAGGTTCTGAATGTATGGTCAATCTCCACTGTCAAAAATAACCCTAAGGATTTGGCAAAATTAACAATCACCAAACCTCTTAAAGTCACAAAGATTCAGACATACCATTGGAATGATGGTAAAGGTGCTACACCCGGATCTATTATGATTCTTGATACTAATAAGAAGGTTCTCGGGACATGGCAGGCGACAGGCGAATCAGGAAATAACAATGTCCAGAATGCAGCCTGGAACGCAGTTCCGAATTTTGACCTCCAGCCTGGAACTTACTATGTCAAGGATACAAGTCCTGAGACCTGGTCCTGGAACAGCGATACAAATAACCAGGGGATGACGAAGGTCTGGGGAGTTTACAAGACTGTAGTGGTTTAATTAATTTATTAAATTTTAAAAATTCCCCTTTTTATTCGTATTTTGGCTTTATCCCAAACGAAATTACAATTTTTCAAAAAATAGCCAATCAGAACATTTTATATATTAGTATGTTCTTTTTAGAATATACCATGAATCAAAAAGCGTTATTATATAAAATGTTAATTGGAATCCTTTTTTGTTCCCTGGTGATCGTAGGGTCTTCCACTGCTTTCTGTAGCGGTGGCTCATGCTCTGGTAATACCGGAAACACCGTAAGTTCTGGGAGTTCAGATTGTCCCGCCGATACATATTATGATGCCTCGCGGGATGCATGCATAAGGACAGTCATAGAATATAATTGTCCAACCGGTTACCATATGGACAATGACGACAGTTGTGTTTCCAACAACAATCCGTCGTGTCCTTCAGGTACAAAATGGGATTCGATTGAGCAAGCCTGCATTAAAACAACAATTGTCTGTGATGAAGGGTTTACTTATGACCCGCAGCAAATGGCATGTGTTCCGTCTGGTACAGGGGGGTGTTATCCTGGTTCTACATGGGACTCAATAGAACAGGCCTGTGTAGCAGATTCATGCCCCTCTGGAACAACATGGAGTGATCCCGATAATGCTTGTGTGGCAGTGATTCAAGGTAACTGCCCGCAGGGATACCATGATGACGGGACAGGTGGTTGTATACCTGACACAGAGAATGGTGGTTGTTACCCGGGTTCAACATGGGATCCAGCCGAGAATGCCTGTGTTTCTATAGGCGGTTGCCCTGAAGGGACCACATGGAGTGACGCAGATAATGCCTGTGTCCATACTTCGGTACAGGAATGCCCTGAAGATTATGTCTTTGATTCAGCTCAAAATGCATGTGTTCCAATAAACGGACCTGAATGTCCTTCCGGCTCGGTGTATTATGCACCCGAACAGGCCTGCATCTCGTGTGAAGATGGTTATAAATTGGACACGGTTAGTGGAGGATGTGTACCTGATTGTCCGCTCAAGGGTGGTTCGGTTCAGGTCACAGCTCAAATGGCTTGTATGACATGCGGAGAAGGCAAAGTTTGGGATACAAATAAAAATGACTGTGTTGATTCACCTACAGCAACCGATAAGATCCAGGTCTGTAAATATGGAGGAGATGTAACCGGTACAGGAGGAGTAGATATCGTCCAGAAATACTGGGATTTTGGTGACGGGACTTTCTCTAATGAATTGAGTGGGACTAAAATATACAATCAGCCCGGGACTTTCACACCCAAGCTTGTTTTTATAGACCAGTGTGGAAATGAGCAGTCGTCAACTCCAGAAAGCGGACCAGTCACGGTTGAAACTCCATGCACTGTTACTGGTTCAGTTGATATGAGTGCAAGTTACCAGTGTGTGGTAGATGCGTCAGGTGCATCGAAGTGCGACTTTACAAGCAATGTTAAGCCAAATGGTGATTTTAAGGTCAATACTACGAAATGGGACTTTGGTTGTGGATGTCCCACATCAAGTGATCCCTCAACAAGCCATACATATACTGAACCAGGCTGTTACGAACCAAAGTTCACGATAACTGACCAGTGCGGAAAGGAACATACTATAACACCTCAGGGTGACCCAATATGTGTCTGTGAAAAAGGACAGATCTATGATGACAGTCAGAAAAAATGTGTAAGTCCACCCCCAACATACACGCCAACTCCCAAAAAGACGCCAATTGTGATAGTAATCCATATTACGCCTATCATTAAACCCGTGACACTTCCACCTGTAATCGAAAGGCAGACGCGTCCTCCAATGATTACTCCCACTCCCAAAAAATTTGTAGTGATTACAAAAATTTCGACAAAGGTAGTGAAACCAGGTACACAACTGACTGTAGTCAAAAAGACTCCTACAATCAAGCCTCAGACTTTTAAAACACCAATTACTACTAAAACAACGCCGACAGCTAATTCCGGTATGGGACCTGAAACAGGTACACCTACTACCAAATGTGACTGGAGCGGAGTCTGGAATGTTGACGGCAAGGGCGATATTACCTTTACCCAGTCAGGAAACCAGGTAAAAGGTACTTCTTCGGACGGGAAAATAACGATAGATGGAACAGTTTCAGGTGATGGTAACACATTCACTGGAACCATGACTGAAGGAGCAAATTCGGGAAGCTCCGGAAATTCGGGGAACCCGGGCGGTTCGGGCTCATGCCCGTCTCCACCAAACGGAGGATCTAAAGAGCAGCAGATAGCATACTGGATCTTTAAGTATACCAATGATGCAAGGGCTAATGCCGGCCTTGCACCTTATTGCTGGTCTGATGAATTAGCTCCTGTTGCAACACATTATAGCGGAGTGCTGGCTGCAAGCGGCAGTGCCAGCAGCCATGACCTGGACGGTCCCTGGCAGAACAGGTTTAATGGAATTTCGAATCAGGCGAATGGCGAGAATATTGCTTTTACTATAACTGGTATTAATGTCATTAACAACCCCATCTCAACCCCGCCATGCACACTCTATTCGGGTACCAGATACATCCAGGACACACCTGAAGCTATAGCAAAAGACCTGGTTGATTCTTGGATGTTAAGGGACGGTTGTGCAAACCCGCCTGACGGGCATAAAAAGAATATTCTGAGCTCCGACTTCAATATGATAGGAATAGGCGTTGCTACAGGGAGTATTACGGATTCAGGAGGCAATTCACACCCTGCATATTTCGCTACCCAGGACTTTATAAAGGCAACTAATACAATCTCTTCCACACCAACAACACCCTCACCAGGCAGTACAATAACGCAGTTGACCCTTAAAATGTCAGGCACATGCTGTGGATTCACTGGATCGCTAAATGGGAAGAAAGATAACTGTGGACCGGTCATAACTCCTTCAAAAGGTCAAACGAGTACACCTGTTACCTCTCCATCCCCTTCACCATCAGCATCACCTTCTCCAACGATTATATCCACGCCTCAGACCCCGATATTCACTCCACCACTTACCCCTGCCTTAACATTACCACCTCTGACTGCAAATCCAACGCATAAAAAAGTGAAAGTCATAACGAAGGTTATAACAAAGGTTGTAAAAGGGCAGCCTAGTCTGAAAGTAATAACACAAACATTAAAAGGGCCAATAATAACGCCACTAACTGTGAAACCAGGGACCCAGTTGACAATTATGCCTAAAGGGACTCTATTGATCAAGGGGAAATCCCCTATAATTACACTCTCCAGGGGAATGTGTTTCGGTACTTGTCCGGTTTACAACCTGTCAATATTCCAGGATGGTACTGTTACTTATGAAGGAAAGGAGTATGTAAAGATTAAAGGGACAAAGACTGGAAAAATAAATTCAAGCGAATTGAATAATCTCGTAAACCTCTTCAGGACTGACAAATATATGGATATGAATGATCAATACGTGCATGTCAGTATGACAGATCTCTCATATGTCACAACTTCCTTCATAGATAATGGGATAAAAAAGACAATTTACCATTACGAAGGAGATGACTCTGCTCCGAAAGACCTAACAACACTCGAAGATGCCATTGACAAGGCGGTAAACTTAAAACAATGGACAAATCCTTATACTCCAACTAAAAAATAAACTTTTTTTTGCGATCCCGGTAACAATAAAATTGTGATTAGGATTAAAAGATTTTAAAGAATGGAAACATTTCTTAAGTAACTGGATAATTTCAGGTGAAAAGGAAATTTAAGCTGAAAGATCTAACCTATATATAAAGATATGTTTATCTGCGGTATTTCCATCAAATTGGTAAATTGAATAATTTTTTTGAAATTTATTGGTTTTTAGAATTGATTTGAACTTTTTATATGTTTAATACTGATTTTTAAATACTCTTTTTCCTGGATATTTCAGGATTTAAACATTGAATCTTTACGATATTTTATATAGTAGTATGTTCCTGTATGATAATATCATGAAGCCGAAAGTGTTGTATTATGGATTGATAATTGGACTGATCCTGGGTCTTTTCATCATAACAGGAATAGTCAGTGCATCATGTAGTGAAGGAGTATGTTCCGGCGATTCAGGTAGTTACGTTTACACCACACCAAGTTCACGATGGGTATCATCAGACCCATGTTCAGTATATTGTTCAAGCTGTGCATCCGGATATTGTGACGATTGTAATGGTGATGGTTATTGTGATAGTTCAGAAAGCAATAGCGGTAATTCTGGTTCCTGTACAGTTCATTGTTCGACTTGCGCGACTGGTTATTGTGATGATTGTAACCATGACGGATATTGTGACAGTCCCGAAGGCTATAGCAGTAATTCAGGTTCCTGTACAGTCCATTGTTCGAGCTGTGCTTCTGGTTATTGTGATGACTGTAACCATGATGGATATTGTGACAGTCCCGAAAGCAATAGCGGTTATAACCCCGGGTCAAGTAGTTCAACATTTACCGGGACAAGCATCCTTATAATTTCAACTCCACAAAGCCCTGTCTACCAGCCTACGCCTACACCCACAAAGAGTAAGGTTAAGGTTATCACAAAAACGGTTACTAAATTGGTGAAAAAAGGAACAGACGTAGCAGTAGTCGTTAAGACAGCCCAGCCACTCGACGCAAGTACGAGCGATAAATCCAAGTCATCCGGAACAGCAGGAACTACAGCAAAGACCATCACAACTTCTGCAGGCCAGGGATCAACAGGTACTGGAACAGGTACTGGGAGCACTGGTTCAACTGCCTTAACCGGTAGCGCAACCTGGACAAATGAAAATTCAAACCCGGTTCTGAATGGCCCAACAAAACCTACAACAATAACATTCTCAACATGTGTAAAAATAGTCTCGATTAAAACTGTTCACTGGAATAATGGAAAGGGACAGACACCTGGAACAATAGCCCTGAAACTCCCTGATGGTACTCAATACGGCCCGTGGACTGCACGTGGTGAAGCAGACCGGACAGGTGCACCGAATGTAAACTGGGTAGCTGAACCACAGATAACAATAAAAGCAGGCACCTATACCGTTGTAGACTCAGACACAAAGACATGGTCATATAATTCAGGAAGCCAGAATAGTGGGATAGCAATTGTAAGTTATGATAAGGTTGCATGCCCGGCGGGAATGGGTACTCCAATTCCGACAGTACGCCCGGCTGGAGTAGTAGCACCAACTTCGGGTCAGAGTGTCCTTATATCAAGTAATATCGGCAGTTCATTCAGCAGCAGCGGAAGTTCATTAAGCTTTGGTTCCGGCAGTACAAGTTTTAGTTCAGGCGGCTTTAGTTTTGGATAAAAAAAATATAATCTTTTCAAAAGGGCTTCAGATCAGAAAATAAAATCCGCAAGAACCGTTTGTCGTGTCGTCGCGGGAAGCAGATTTGATAATTTTATTCCAACAAGCCGGATTTTATCTTTTTTTATAAAATCTGCAAGTATCTTGTCAGCATTCTCCTTTATGCATATAATTGCCTGACTAGGATGGTTTAAGGTTACTGAACGGGTATATGTTTTAAACCCGGTGTAACGGATTTTTACTGTAACTGTTTTAAAAAGGATTTTTTCTGCAATAATCACATTGTGAAGTTCATTAATAAGTATTTCTAGCGTATTAATAACGAGCGTTTTGTCATTTGTGTCCTCTTCAAATGTATATTCCCTTGATACTGACCTGAAACTCTCGTTTTCCCTGATAGCCTCCCTGTCAATTCCCTGCGAAAGTTCAGACATTCTCGCACCAAATCTTCCAAATTTTTCTGTCAATTTCTGGACATCTGTATTCATCAGATCGCCAATGGTTTTAATTCCCATGCCATCAAGGATCACGCATGTCTTTTTTCCTATCCCCGGGACCGTACGAACCGGCAGTGGTGAAAGTATCGGGATAATTGTTTCAGGCCGGATGATGACAAGGCCATCTGGTTTATTGAGATCAGAAGCTATTTTTGCAGTGACCATTGACGGGCCAATACCTATAGAGCATGTGAGGCCTTCAGAGTTTAAGATAGATAACTTTATTTCGCCTGCCAAATTCTGTGCAGATTCATAATTTTCAAGTGTTGATACATCAATATAGGCCTCATCGATGCTGACCTGTGAAAAAGGGTAACCAAATGAGATGAGAATTTTCATTATCCTTTGTGAGACTACCTGGTAATATTTAGTGTCAGGTGGCAGAAAAATGGCATGTGGACATAAAACCCATGCCCTTGAGACTGGCATTGCTGAATGTATTCCAAACTTTCTTGCTTCATATGAGCATGTACTTACAACCCCACGGCCTTTTCCTTCTTTTGGGGGTGCTCCGATAACAAGAGGTTTTCCCTGCAGTTCAGGGTGCCGGATAACCTCAGCTGACGCAAAAAAACTGTCCATGTCAATGTGAAGAAACATTTATGAGATCCGTGAGAAAGGTTTGATATTAAAAAATTAATTTATAATTAATCCTGCATAACAAGAGTTGATGCTATCATGTCATGAAGTCCCTGTTTCTTCTCTGTAAAAATAATCAGGAGATAACCGATACCAAATGTAATATGGCAGAAAAATCTTCCTATAAACCGCAATGTCGCTCTTCCAAAACTAATTCTATCTCCGTTCAGATTCGTCACCCTGAGGTGAAGGATAATTTTTCCAAGTGTTCCCTGGTGTCTTGAACTTTCCATTAAGGCATAATAAAGCCATGTAATAATTATTGAAACTACAACGATGACAAGGTAAGCCCCTAAAAAGATACTTATAAAGCTTCCCGGATTTTGTCCCAGCGTTTTTTCCGTTACTCCAGGAATTATTGCAGAAAATATCCAGATTGCTACAAGGATCCCAATTACAATTCCATTTATTAGTGCGAGAATAATCATATCAATTATCCAGGCTATAAGTCGCTCCAAAAAACCAGCATAATGAGGTCTTATATCTGTTATTATTGATGCAGCCTCTGAACCAAGCCTCACGCCGCAAGATGGGCAGTATTGAGCACTGCTGTCTTTAATATCATGACCACACTTTGGGCAGGTATTTTCCGTCATAGTTAAGTGAACTCCATTATCATATTTATGTCCTCTGTTTCAATTACAGGATTATAACAGTATCACTTTAAGGTCAGGTTTAACCGATTGAAATATTTCGAGGACTGAAGGATGGCATGTAAAGTAAATTACCTGGTTATTTTTTGAAATATTACTAATTATCTGACACACTTTTTTTAACCGGTTGTGATCAAAGTTAACAAGCGGATCATCAAATATAAGGGGGAAATGTTCTCTTTCCCTCTCATATTCTTTAATATATCCAAGCCTTAATGACAGATAGAGTTGTTCAAGAGTCCCCCTGCTGAGTCGGGTAGCATCAGTCTCTTTGTTCTCCTCATCAATTACACTAAGACCATTGTTTGTAGATGTATTGATTATCTTTATATACCGGTTATCAGTAATTTTTTGAAATATTTGTTCAGCTTCCTTTAAAACTTTCGGTTCATGTTCCATTTCAAAGATATGCATTGCCCTTTTTAAAAGGTTTCTCGCAAATACAATCTTAGACCACTCTTTTGCAGATTCGTTTAAAGAATCAATTAATTCCTCTCGTTTTTGCCTCAATAAAGGAGCTGTATTCATTCTTTTTAACTCTTCAAGTCCTTTTTCCATCCGGCCCCTTTTTTGGTTAAGTTTAGCCGTTTCTTCATGATTGTTTGTAAGAACATCTGATAACTGAAATAACTTTTCGCGGTAAATTGAGAGATCTGCTGATAAATAAAGGTTTATTAAGTCTTCAATTATCTCTCCTTCCGACAATGTCTTTTCAATATGGGCTTTTGCTAAATTGAGGCGTTCACTATCGAAATTAAGCCCGTCAATTTCATTTGCTTTTCTTCTAAAATCCTCTTCACTAGTACAATCACAACTAAGAAATAACGATTGAATCTCACTTTCTAAATATTCTTTATCTTTTTTTATAATGTCAAGTTCAAATTCAAGTGAAGCCAGTTCTTTCGTTTTACTCTTTACCTCATTGGACCTTTCTATATTTTTCTCATATAACCTGGTAAGTTCCTTCGCGATAAATTCAATCTCTCTCCCCTCAACAACAATTCCACATTTGGACCCGGTTTCTCTTGCATATGCTTCATATTCTGAAATAATGCGTCCCAGATGATCAATTTCCATTTTTCTTTCTCTAATTATTTCAGTTTTTTCTTTCACTGCTTTTATAAGGCTGAAACTCTCCATAACCCCCAGAGGAGAAAGATTTGAAGATAAATGATAAGTTTTTCTCCAATCATTCCACTCATCCATCAAAACTGATCTCTTTAGTTTCAAGTCTTCTATTTCGTTTTCATTCTCCTGAATTGAAGAATTACATGTAATAAGATCCTTATTGAGACTGTCTATCTTCATTCTCACTTCATAAACTTGTTTAACTCCTTCAAGTTCTCTCGTATATTTTGCATAAAGGGATTCCAGTTCGAACGGGTCAGGGTAGTTATCGAGTTTGAAAACCTTTTTTATTGTTATCAGTGACTCCTCGATTCCATCAATCTGCTCTTCTAAATGAGTATTTTCAGAAACAATTTCCTTAATCTTTCCTTTTTTCTCGCTAGATCTCTTTTCTTTGGTTTTGAGAGTTGTAAAAAAAATATAAACCGCATAAAACCCTCCAAAAAGAAAAGAAATAATGGTACAATAAAAAAGAATGGTAAACATGAGATTGTTTTTAGCAGTCAGGCTTAATAGTAGTAAAACCGTCCCTGCAAAGATAAAAAGAAAAGGTTTCAGATAGGGAAAGTCACGAATATTTTCCTTAACCTTTTCCTGCTGCGCTAATATTTGGATCAATGCAAGATTTGACGAAATCTTATCTTTTCGTCTGATATAGTCTGGATATTTAACCCTGAAATTTTCTATCACCTGGATTCTTCGCTTCAATTGAATAATATCTGTTTCTGTGGTGTTTGCAATCTCATCTGATAATATATGTATCTCGTTTTCAATTTCTGTTTTTTTTCCTTTCAATTTTTCTTTTTCATCAATTTTTTTGTTTAACGACGCTTCAAGAGCCTGATATTCACGAGATTTTTCACTTACATATTCACGGGTTGGAATTGAAACAGGAATCTTCTCAAAGAGGGAATCTTCCCAACCCTCTCCAAGTTCTTTGTAAATGGTCTGTAACTGCTCATTTGTGATTATCTGTTTATTGGAAAGGTCATCGTACCTCTTAACATTCTCCTCATACCGCAAAAATCCGTCCCTGAGTGCAATAATTACAGGGTGAAAATCATTAATAATATTATCAGCGTTAATTTCCGATAATAATGTTTTAGTTGATTCATATTTCTCACTTGTTTTCTGTAGAACACCTGATAAATTTTCATATTGCGTTTTTTGGCTGTTTAGTTTATCAAGTCCGTTTACTGGAAAAAATGAGTTTTGTATTTTGTGATCAACTTGATCTTTTAAATTAATATAATTGGTAATATCACCCCATATTGAGATGATGCGCTCAATATTCTGGATTTCAGTTTCGGTTCCGGCTCTCTCACCTGCAATTTCTTTCAGATCTTTATCTGTTTTTTTTAGTTCCAGTTCAATTTTGTCATATCTATCCTGATAGTTGGAGAATGCATTAAGTTCAGTGTCTGTTGATGCTATCTCTGATAAAATTGAATGAATCTTTTCGGTACGTCCTCTTTCTTTGAAAATAATATCTGCAGTGGAATCAAGTTCCTGATAAATGCTGTTTAAAGAAATTTTCCCGGTTCCTGTTTCTGCACTTGTAAGGCGTTCACGGATAGCTGAATCATTAAGCCCCTCAAACTGGTGTATATCGTCCAGAGTAAAAAGGTAAACTTTCCTGACAACCGAGGAATCACCATCCTTTAAAAATTCTAAGTACTGGTTAAGATCTTTTGTTAATCTATCCTCATGAGGAACGTTTAAGTCAGCATCGCCGTTGCAATAACGGGTCAGGAAATATTTTCTGTTATTATCAGAAATAAGAACTCCTTTCGCAAAGGGAAGCTCGCTATCAGTAATACCTTCATCTTTCAGGACTGACTTCTTCTTTGGGAGCCCAAACAACATATAGATGATAGAATTGAAAAAAGTTGACTTTCCCGCTTCATTTGGGCCGTAAATAAGTGTTAATCCTGGAGAAAGCAAATCTATCTCTTTATTACTAAATCCATGGAATGAGCAGATGCGCAGAGATTCAATCTTCATCCTGGCCCTCAATAATCAGTCTTGTGAGAAGGAAATCCAGTGCGTCATCAAGTATCTGTTCGGATTCTTTCTTATCAGGTTTCGTCAAATATCCTGAGGCTTTTGATGAGGTATATAACTTTTTCAGGTCTTCACTGAATTCGCTAAAAGACGAGGTGTTTTCTTTCAAACTTCTCCAGACTTTTATAATTTCACTTGAGAGGTTATTTTTCCTTTCAAGAGCCATTAGGTCCAGATCAACTTTTGTTCGGTCAAAAATTCTGTCAGTCCAGATAAATTTTTTATCATGTTTTTCACTCTCATTCAGTGCTTTGTTTATTTCATGTACGGTACCTGGCTTTTTTAATTCATGGCTTAAAATTCCCCTGCCTCTCAGTATCAATGACCAGATTGCCGGGTTATCAAGCCCTTCTTTCTCTTTGGCTTTAATATTCTGAATATAGGAAAAAAGGTTCTCTATTCGCAGAAAAGGTTCTATCGAGATCTCTTTTTTTCTCCAGCTTATACTTTCAGTCGGATGAAACTGGTAGGATGACCTGCCCTCTCTTGAGACTTTTATAACAAAGCATCCTTTTTCACCAGTTTCACCCCTTTGCATACCCTGGATATTTCCTGGATAAAGGATGAGCGGGTTATTGGTGCTTATAAATGTAGTTTTATGGATATGACCCAGAGCCCAGTAGTCATATCCCTTATTTCGCAGGGTATCTATAGTACATGGTGCAATAGTCTCGTGCTGCTCTGAAGAGAGTGCTGATGCATGAAGTAATCCAATGGTAAAAGGCCATTCATCTTCCCGTTCAGGAAACTTTGATGCAAGGTCCTCTTTTTCAAAATGCTTTAAATGAGACCGGCCTATTATTGTAGCTACAGGAGTCCCTTCTTTCTCGAAAAATCGAATTTCAGGTTCTTTTTCACTGAAGACTATTGTTTTTTTTGGCCATGAAAGCATATGAGCCCATTCGCCGAACGGGTCATGATTACCAAAGACAATATACGTCCAGATGCCAGCTTTCGATAATTCTTCCAATCCGTCAATGAATCGAAGCTGGGCTGAAAGGCTTCTGCTGACACTGTTATATATGTCTCCTGCAATAAGAACGAAGTCGACATTTTGGGTTATACATGTTTCAATAAGATTCCTATAAGCAAGGAATGTAGATTCCTGAATTATTTCTCTGAAAGGTGTGCTAAGATCATGGATACCAGAAAATGAAGTTTCAAGATGGAGGTCTGATGTGTGGACAAATGAAAACGGCACACTCAACCCCTTTCGGTTCATTTCACAAAATATTCTCCTCTATCACCAAAATAACTTTTGATTGAATTTTTTTAACCATCCTAAACGCAGGGTCTTATAACTGAATAGATAAACTTCAACTATAATTGCAATGAATAAAACTAATGGTAAATTAATGATGATACTTGTTAGTTTTACATCTAAAAATGGTTCGACTGCTGAAATTGCTGAATGTATAGGAAAAGAAATTGCAAAGGCCGGTATTTCATGCGATATATCAGAAATGAAGAAGGTAACTTCAATTAGTAATTATGATGCGATAATAATTGGGGCCCCATTTTATATGGGTCATATCATGAAGGAGTTCCCTGCATTTATAAACCGATATCATGCTGAACTTGTTAAATTGCCTGTAGCTGCTTTTGCTGTCGGCATGGCACCCCTATCTAACGAACCTGGATCAGTGGAGCATGCAATGGAAGTATTTAGACGTTCTCTCCAACCCCTATCTCCTGTAACAACAATACTATTTGCAGGAAGGCTTGAAGTCCAAAAACTTTCGTTTATCTCGAGAAAAATAATTAAACTCGTTAATTCGCCCACAGGTGACTATCGGGACTGGGATGTTATTTCATCGTGGACACGGGAGTTTCTGGATATGCTTAATGAAGACAAAACAGGGTAATAAACTCTATTTCATCACTTCTCTATTAAACTCCAGAATATTTTTTAAAAACAACTATCTAATTTGTCCATGTAACAGTTCCTCATACAATATGGTTCCTGCACTCTTCAATCCTATTTTTTTTATATTTTCAGGAGGAAACTTTCCAGGGATCCTCTCTACACGGATAGCTTTCATTCGTTCCAGGTCTAAAATTATTCCATTGACCTGTTCCAGAGTTAGACCTGTCCTCTCTACAACCTGCTGCGGGCTGGCCTTGCCATTAAATTCATTGCCAAGTAACCAGATGCACCAGGCTTCATTGTTCTCAATAAAATCCGGTTTAAACATAAAAAATCTCTATATGTATCCTTATCATTATTATATTAAACTTATATTGAACGTGTTTAATTTAAAAATTACTTATTAACAGGACTCCTGACCCGGTTAAGAACAATATAAACGTTTTTGCTATGATTCTGAGATTTGCGATCCTTTTACTTCCAGACATCTCTTTTTTATAAGACTGACCATAATATTATCTGTTGTAAAAGGTAGATTGTTTTCTTGATATTAATCAAAGCAGGGAATTTCTGGGACGGGAGGAGTGACCAACCTTCAGGCTACAGGGAAATTCTCGTTGAAAACGGAATAATCAGTGCGGTTGATTGCGAAGTCGATTGTTCAAAGAGTATCCAAATTATCGATCTCACCGGGTACACCGTAATGCCTGGATTTATTGACTGTCATCAACACCTCACACTTCGCCCTTCAATGTTTGGACAGTTCTGGAGGTATGCTCCCGCCTACAAGACCATATGTGGTGTCGATGCACTACGGCATAACCTCATGAACGGCTTTACAACGGTGCGGGACTGCGGGGATATGGACCTACATGGTTACACAGTCCGGGAGCTTAGCCAGGCAGTTAAAACAGGGATGATTACTGGCCCAGAAATTGTTGTCTCGGGTCATATGATCTCTTCAAGGGGCGGCCACATGGATGTTACCTCGTCATTGCCAGCTGACTCCATACCATTTGAAAACTGCCTAGCTGATGGTCCGGATGAGATTCGCAGGGTAGTTCGTGAAGAAATAAACCGTGGGTGCGACTGGGTGAAATATGCGGGTTCCGGTGGTTTTACCTCTCCATCAGACGACCCCTCACAGGTCACTTTCACCCAGGAAGAGATGGACACAATCATCGTGACTGCAAAGGATTTTCTGCGTCCGGTTGCTGTACATGCTATCGGACCAGATGCGATTCGTCGATCATTGAAAGCCGGTGTAAGGTCTATTGAACACGGCAGCCTCATTACACGGGAACTCCTCTCCACTATGGAGAGAGATAAAGTTTTTCTTGTTCCGACACAGGTTGCGGCCATCCGCTCGATGAAAATAGCAAAAGACCCGAACTCCAGTACTCGGGTTCCCCGCCATATTATTGAAAAATTCTCAAAATACCAGGACGACCTCATCGAAGGAACACATGCAATCGCAGAAAGCAAGGTTAATATCGCGTTTGGAACCGATATGGGCATCATTTCGTATGCAATGAATCCTGCAGAAGAATTTTACGAGATGGTGAAAAACGGGATACAAACGCTAATGGCACTTAAATCTGCGACCAGTGTTGCTGCAGAACTGTTAAAGAGGGAAGATCTCGGGGTCCTCGCTCCTTCTAGGTCAGCAGATATTATTGCAATGGCCGGTAATCCTTTTACCGACATCAGGGCAACCGAAAACATCACATTTGTGATGAAGAAGGGAGTAATCTATAAAAAATAGAGTACTGAGAACATCCTCAAATGATTGTATTCGTAGAGTTGGACAGATGAAAGAAGAGAACCGAAAGTTGCGGAACTCATTGCTGTTGCGGCAGCTGCGGGAATGGGAGCACATTACTGTCTGAAAATCCATATCAAGGCAGCAATACAGGAGGGAGCGACACGTGATGAGATATATGATACGATTATGATAGCAGGACTTGTAGGAAAAACCCGGGTTCTTGCAACCTCACTCCGTGAGATGGAATATATTTTTTCACGGGATTAACCGAATAGATAAATTTTTTTAAAAAGCGGCAGTCATTAAATCTCTGACTGGATATATGTGGTTCAATGCAAAAAAAAGTGGGTTTATTCCTTTATTTCTTCTACATTTGCGGATGCAGCTGTCTTTTTGACGCTCTCTATCCCACTCATACAGGAGGCTTTTGAACTGTACCCCTGTCCCATTGCGATAATCTCACCATTTGATGCTTTAAGTCTGAATCTGTACTTTCCTGCCTTGTCGGTGTATACTTCAAATTTTCCTGTTGTCATTTATTTCACCTGTTCTCTGTTTAGGAGTTCTGACATTATTAATCTTATTGGAGGATATTAGTTATGGAGTTATGCAATTCCCAATTACCGTGATGGTGATATAAATCAATACAAAAAAGGTATGGATTATTGGTTTAGCGCTTCTTTTTACCGTAACCATCTGCTGGGCAGGTTATACGATAATTCATTTACATACACCTGTCAGGATTGGCGTTCTTCTACCTCTGACAGGTGACGTTGAACTGAAGGAACCACTTGAATGGGCAAAGGATAATATTAACAGGGAGGGAGGTTTAGGTGGAAGACCGGTTGAACTTGTATACAAGGACACGAGTACCGGGAACACAACCGAACTTGCACAGGAACTTCTTAGAGACAATTCAATCAGGATTGTTATAGGACCTCCAACAAGTGACGATGTCTATTCTCTTGCGCCGGAATTTAAGAGGCAGCAAAAAATGCTTATAAGTCCGCTTGCAACTTCCGGGGATATTATTCGGGCGTTTGGGAAGGAAGGCTATTTCTGGCGTACAACACAAGGCGATGTTGCACAGGTGAAAGTGATTGTTTCAATTCTTAAGGAAAAGGGAGGAGAGAAAATAGCCGTTTTTGCAGAAAACACTACCTATGGAAATACATTTTATGACTGGACCGGTTTCTTTGCTACGGAATATGGTCTTAACATATCATACATACGACAGTTCGAACCTGGTTCAATAACACTCAGTAAAGACGTTGCAGATGCTTTAAAAGGAAATCCAGATTATATTATCGCTGCCTGTGGATCATCCGATGCTTCATGTATCAAAAATGAGGTTGACCATTCAAAAAAACCAACAAAACTCTTCCTTACTGATTCGTCAGCAACACCGAACCTAATAAGCACACTTGGAGCAGCAGCGGAGGGTCTCGAAGGAACATCGCCGACTGTAGATCCTTCTTCTGGCTTTTCCATCGCTTATCAGGGGAAATTCGGGCATCTGCCAACTGATTTTGCAGCACCTGCTTATGATGCCGTTCTACTTGCTTCATACACTACCGCTCGACAAGATGCAACCATCATTGAGTCCCAGGCTGATTCTATAAGGCATGTTGTATATGGAAACGGGACACCAGAGGGTTGGGATGCACAGGGTTCACATGAAGCAATCGCAGATATACGCAGAGGTGGGAGCCCTGCCATATCGGGTGCGAGCGGCCCGCTTGATTATGATATTGAATACGGGGTGGATCCTCTCTTTACTTACTATTCCCACTGGGTTGTCGAGGATGGCGGTTTCAGAACCGTTTCTGTAATTGCTTCAGCAAAATCCGGGACACCGATTGTAAAAGGTGAATCTGTTGCAAGGTCACGTGCATCTGAAAATTTGATGACGATTCCGAAAACCGGGATAGTATCGTATAAACCGGCAGCAAATAAGACTGATTTCCAGGCGGTTATTCTCGGTCCTTCACGTGGCTGGATGAATTACCGGCACCAGTCAGATGCACTCGCAGTATACACTCTGCTTCGGGAGAACGGTGTCCCAGACAATAAAATCATCCTTATGCTCTATGATGATGTGCCCTTTACGTCGGAAAACCCGATCAAAGGTGATATCCACAACGTCCTTGCAGGAAAGAATCTTCGTTCAGGAGCCGGAGTTGACTATTCAGGCGAGCAGGTAACACCTTTAACTCTGAAACAGGTTCTGTTAGGTAATAAAACTAAAACAACTCCGGTTGTCCTTGAAAGTGGTAATAGTACAGACGTTTTTGTGTATATCGCGAGCCATGGAGAACCAGGAGAAATCGATTTTTCGACGAGGCATAGTACGCTTAGCACGAGTGATTTTAGAGATGTCACAGAGACAATGTACCGTGAGGGAAGGTACCGGCAGATTGTCTTTTTTGTTGATACGTGTTTTGGCGAGAGCATCGGCATAAATGCAACTGTCCCAGGGCTTCTATACTTAACAGCTGCAGCCAAAGACGAGCCTTCGCTAGGGACCACTTATGATGCGTCAATCAGGCAGTGGCTTTCGGATGAGTTCACTGAAAGTGTACTTGATACAATCCAGGCTGATCCGGACATTACGTTCCGTGAACTCTATACCGCCGTATACGAAAAAGTCATTGGTTCTCACGCGAGGATATTGAACACAGAAAATTTTGGGAATATTGATATTCCGGTGAAAGAATTCCTGCAGCCATGAACGATAATCAAATAATCTCAATACTTGCTGTTGCAACTGCAGTGGTCATTGTTATTACTCTGTTCATGATAAATCCAAACACACCGAATCTCCCGGTTATTTATATTGTATACGGTTCAGAGAAGGGCGATCTCTCGTATACAGACTGTGCTTACCTGGGCCTTTTTACCGCACAGGAATCAATGCCATTTATCAAGCAGGAATTTACATCAATTGACCCAGACCGGTTTTCCGGGTTTTTAAACGGCTCCGGAGAATTAAAGAAACCAGGATTCGTTATTACTGTAGGTTTCCAGTACGCGGGTGATACGCTGCACTTTTCCCAGGAGCACCCTGAAACCAGGTTTCTTGCGGTCGATGAGGCTGGAATTGGATCAAATAATACGAAGGCATACGAAGTATCCTCGTATGGTGAGAGCTACCTTGCAGGGGTTCTTGCAGCATCTGCCACAAAAACGAAAAGAGTTGGTATAATTCTTGGAATGCCATCAAGACCACTCGAGGGGTTCAGGCTCGGATACGAAGCCGGAGTCCGGGCTGCTGACCCATCAGTAGTTCTCGAAGAGGAATATATTGGCAACACAGTTAGTAGTTTTTCTGACCCAAAAAAAGGAGTTGAGATAGCTGATGCGATGTACCGGAATGGGACCGATATTATCTTTACAGTCGCAGGTTATTCAGGAACTGGCGTTATTAAAGCAGCAAAAGCAGATTCAGGAAGATACGTTATCGGTGTGGATTCAGACCAGACTTACCTTGGTCCATCAGTTGTCATCGCATCGGCAGTGAAACGGGTAGACCGAATCGTCTATTCTGGTACAAATGAATATCTCGAGGGGAGATTTTCAGGTGGGAACGTCACAGGTGGATTGAATGAAGGTGTGACTGGAATTGTGTTCAACCCAAAATTTGAGGCATATAATGCAACAATAAATGCATGGGAAAAAGAGGCCCGCCAGGCAGAGGAGTGGTATCTGGCTTTACAAAAATAATTAGCCTTCAAGAATGCATCATATGTCATTGAACAACGCTTCTGCAGATGGTCCTGCCATACCCGCTTCGCTGTGACCAATAGCTGGGACAATATGATATTCCCACATTATGGGGATATGGAGTTTTTCTGCTTGTTTTTGGGCAATATCAAAATAAAATTTTGCCCGTTCAAATCGTGTTTTTCCTTGTGCTTCAGCTGCTGGGAAATTTGCAAGGCTGGTATCATTTGGATCAATATCTTTTTCACCAGACATGATTATCAGTTTTCTTGCAAAGACGGTTTTTAAATCATTCTCGGTAATGGGAGAACCCTGGAGGCCCAAAGGAAACCTGACTGTAAATGTCGGTAACGTCCTTTGCAGTTCCGTTCATATCAAACATGTTGCCACCGGTATACCAGGAATCCCCTGGGTAATATTCATTGGAGAATTCAGGGGCTATTAAAAGTGTCGAATACTTTTCGCTATACGGGACCCACACATCACGGGAAGCTGACGCATCTCTTCCTGCACCATGCATCACTATAAGAACAGGATCAGAAAGGTTCCACGAGGCCGGTCTATAGGTATAGACTGTAATTGGACGGTCAGAGTTCCCTAGTTTATTGATAAAAACATATTTGCCAGTCCCAACAGGAATTTCAGTTGTTGCTGTCGCTGTAGTTTGAAATTTATTATTCCCGCTGGAAGTCATGGAAGAACATCCACTTGCAGCAAGGGTTAAGAAGAGAATTAAGTAAACAAAAAAATTGAGAATCTTCATACTGTCAATAATGAACTTTTTTCATGATAGAGTTGTTGGCCAATTTATTTCAATCCGGATTAAGAGTATAAGAGTAAACAACCTTCCCATTTTTTTCGCTGCACCTAGTATCATTTGAAAGACATGCACCAATATAATCAACTCTCATTGATTCGGGAGATATGGCAACCCGTAAATGGCCGGGACTTCCTAATATTACTCCATTTACATATCCGTACTCAGTGCCAGGACTTGATTGCTTTGATCTTATGGTTGCAGGCTGAGGAACCTCCTCGTAAGTCACATTGTCAAGTTCCTGTTCTGCAAAAAAATGGTCATGGCAATGGAAAAATATCGTTACATTATTTTTTACAAGTAGTTCGTGAATAGGAACTCCCCAACCTGGCCTGTGCTCGTCGAATCCGTAAGTATCATCATTGTTATTCCTTCCCCACTCATAGAGAGACACAAATTCTGTACCTCCCCTGCCCTGCGGGTCCCCGCCGACTAGATGGTGGGAGAAAACGAATTTGTACCTGGCACTGCTATTTTCCAGAGTGTTTTTTAACCAATTGTACTGTGTCTCTCCCAGAGTCTAAGCCCAATCATCAGTTTTTCCGCTTGGTTTTGTAGTTTTTCTGGTAATGTCCCTTTTGATGAGTGGATTTTTTCACCTAAAAAGCCTGAAAAAAATACCGCCCAAGTTACAAAAACACAAAAAAGATAATTTTATTATGGTTCTTTTTTTCTTCCAAATCATGGAAGTAAAAAAATTCCCAGACTATATTGTTTCCTTATATCATGGTTTAGGTAGCAACCCTGGTTTTAGTGACGGCTGGGGTCCGGGCTTTTGTGTTGGCTGTGGTCCCGGTGTAGAGGCCTGAATTTGAAATTGGACATCTGTGTTGCTCATAATAGAAAATTGTTTTACTACAACATTCCAATTTCCGCTGTTTGCATTTGTCGGAATATTGAAACTACCTTTAATTTTGTCTGAACTCTGGATTGAAACCGAAACTGCTGAAATATCAATTCCATTGCGCTGCAGACTTACCTGGGCATCCTTTGCAAAGTTCTGGCCTGTAAGTGTGAATAAGGTGGTTGTTCCTAGATTACCCGAATTCGGACTGATACTCTTCACAACAGCAGATTTTCCCTGACCGGGTCCGATTGGTGTAGAGGTAGATGTTGGCACTGATGTAGTGGATTGAGTGGTTGGTAATGTAGTAGGTTGGGTAGTGAGCTGAGTTGTGGGTGGTGTGGTAGGTTTGCCAGTCGGCTGAGTGGTTGGTGGTGCGGTGGGTTGAGTAGTAGGTAAAAGTGAGATCAGGCTCTGTATCCATGCCGTGATATCACTCGCATTGTATGTCCCCAGTCCAAAGAGGAAATTTACAGGAATATTTGCCGGCATGCTGATTGGTTGAGAGTAAAGATAAGCTCCTGAGCAAATCAGACCGCCTAGATTCCTCATTGCCACCATCTTCTGTTTTTGGTCACTTGTAAGTGTATTTCCAACATCTGTAAAGTGTGTCGCGTAATAATACGATATCTCACCGTCAAGTTCCCCATACCGTGCTGAAAGTGAACGGATGAGATTCTCATCGATTGTCTCCCCGTTTAATGCACGACGGAGTTCTGTTGAAATTGCCTGTCTTTTTGCTACAATCTCATTCAGGTCAGCACGCTGAAGATCAACGAGACCTGTAATCTTTTCCCTTTGCGTATCATCTAATAGAGCGAGGAAAGCTTCTCCTGAATCACCTGTAAGTGTTGTACTTATGGAATAGTTCGGGTTTCCAATTGCAGGACCATCTTTCATATAGAAAGAACCAAAGTATGTTGCCTGTCGTTCAGGACAGAAATATACATCTGCAGTGACGGACCCGGCGTACCAGGCAAACATCTCACTTGCATAGGTTCTCATTGCGACTGAGTTATCCTGACCGCTGTTTTTCAGGACGTCTGACACATCTACTACCGGCCAGTTCAGCATACCCTCTGAGGCCATCTTGTCCAGATATGCTCTCTGTGTTGTATTGAATGACCGGATTACACTTGCATATGTTTTTGTCCGGGCTATGCTTATACTTGCATCAACGTCATACAATTTTGCTGAATAGTTCATAACAGCAGATTTATCGAGCCCGCTGCTTCCTGAAGGAGCACTTCCTGAAAGTTGTGTGCGGAATGCATTCATTAATGGGAATCGCATATACGCATACTGGCTGGATAATGGTGCTTCTGCGTTAGAGAGAGCTATAAACTGGGCTAACTGGTCGCTATTCATTATATACAGGACATTGTCTGCAACACGGGTGACAAAATCAGTATTGTGACCCATCTGTGTTGCATCATTGTCACGGAGATACTGGAAACCTGCATAATCGGCTACTTTCCCGGGTGGTATGAAAGTGTCGCTGCATGCATCTCCTGAAATAAATGCCAGAGCGTCAAACGCTATGGTATCCCTCTGGGCCTGGTCTGAAATGGTCTGCTCGATGGTGTATTGCTGCGTTACACCTGCACCCTGAGGTGGATGATTTCCACCCGGCGCAATCGTTCCGGATGCATCTGCTGCACTGACCGCTACTGCCAAAAGTGCAAGAAGACAGAATGCGGTAAAAATATAACCCCACGTTCGTGATATTTTCATAAAGAAATCACCTTTTTTCAAGTCCCATTGTAGGACAAACTATCAGTTAATCGCGAAAAGGGATAATAAAATGCCAGAGTCTATTCCAGATTACACCCAAATCTTACCCCAATCCAATACAAATTTATTTGATTTAAGATTTAGAAAAATTTTATTTTAATATTGGGACTGGGAGGAAAAAATGCAATGATTTGAAGGATGATATAGTACAATCAATTTTGATTGTTCCTGCTTATTCCTTGCTTTTATTATGCCAGAACCGATGTATTCTGAGTATCTCCAAATTTATCATTACAAGCGGTTCTGCAATACCTGTAATCTTCGCATTGCAATCCAATTGAATTTTCGCAGCACACTTTACATTCATTGGAACTGCCTTTTTCAACACACACTGAATAGTCACCGTCAGGGCCCAAGACCGAAGGAGCCGAAACAGTAATGAAATTTGAATTTTTGCTGAAATCGTGAATTGCGCAAGTATCTCTGCACATTGTCCTCGCTTTACTATCAGCACCAATTAAGCAGTCACAACAATCCTTGCATTCTGGATTGTCTTTTGTATTATTGATACAGACTCCTTGATCCTTGATAGTAGGGGTTGTTTGAGATTTGATACTGGTTGTAACCGGTTTAGTACTAGCCGGATCCTGTCCTTGCCCCTGGTCTCTTGACGGGGCACATGCGAGTACTCCTGGCTTATCATCGCAAGTACCAGTTACATTACCTTGTCTATCGTTAAATTGACATTTATCGCCAACTTTTTTCCCCTTACATGATAAAATTGCTTCAGTCGGGGGCTGGTTATGAGACACTTGTGAACCAGTATTTTGTGTGACCTGTGTCTTTTGAGTCTGTGTGGGCCGTTGTAACCCTGAACTTATAGTTGAAGGGATATTGGTAATCCTTTTAATAATATTTGTAATTGTAGTTGTTAATGATGGTTGAACCGGCGGCTTCAATGTTGGCCCGTTAGTGGGCAATAGGGTTTGAAGGCTTTGTAGCCATGCAGATACTTTGCTCGCACTATACTTCCCTACACCAAACAGAAAGTCAGAGGGAACATTCGGTGGCATACTAATCGGCTGGGAGTACAGATAAGCTCCTGAGCAAATTAAACCTCCAAGATCCCTCAGTGAATGGGTCTTCTGTTTCTGATCACTTGTAAGTGAATTTTTAACATCTGTAAAGTGTGTTGCGTAATAATACGAAATTTCACCATCAAGTTCTCCATACCGTGCTGAAAGTGAACGGACCAGGTTTTCATCGATGTTTTCACCGTTTAACGCACGACGGAGTTCAGTTGCAATTGCCTGTCTCTTTGCTACTATTTCATTTAAGTCAGAACGCTGAAGATCAACGAGACCTGTAATCTTTTCCCTTTGCGTGTCATTTAAGAGAGCAAGGAACGATTCTCCTGAATCACCTGTCAGTGTCGTACTTATGGAATAATCCATGTTTCCAATTGCCGGACCGTCTTTCATGTAGAAAGAACCAAAGTAAGTTGCCTGCCGTTCAGGACAGAAATAAACATCTGACGCAACAGAGCCCTTATACCATGCGAACATTTCGCTTGCATAAGTCCTCATGGCGACTGAGTTGTCCTGACCGCTGTTTTTCAGGACGTCTGACACATCTACTACCGGCCAGTTCTGCATACCCTCTGAGGTCATCTTGTCCAGGTATGCTTTCTGTGTTGTATTCAATGACCTGATTACAGTTGCATATGTTTTTGCCCTATCTATGCTTATACTTGCATCAACATCATAAAGTTGTGCCGAATAGTTCATAACCGCAGATTTATCGAGTACACTGCTTCCTGCAGGTAACGTCTCATCGAGGTTCGTGCGGAATGCATTCATTAATGGAAACCGCATATAAGCGTACTGGCTGGATAATGGTGCTTCTGCCTTTGAAAGAGCCATAAACTGTGCGAGTTGGTCACTGTTCAAAATATACAGTACATTATCAGCTGCACGGGTTACAAAATCCGTATTGTGACCCATCTGTGTTGCATCATTATCACGCAGGTACTGGAAACCAGCATAATCTGCAACTTTACCTGGTGGGAGGAAGGTGTCACTGCACGCATCTCCGGTAAGGAAAGCGAGAGCGTCAAATGCTATGGTATCCCTTTGTGCCTGGTCTGAAATGGTCTGTTCAATATTATACTGCCCGTTATTATTTCCAACCGGGCCAGACGTACCTCCCATGTTGGCAGTACTAATCGCCACTGCAATAAGTGTCACGATGCAGAACGCGGCCAATATAAATCTTAATTCCCTTAATCGTTTCATAATGGTATCACCTGTCCGGTATCCTAACCTAGGACAATTCTATCTGTTGATTATGAAAAGAGATAAAAAAATTCCAGAATTCTACCCGCATCACACCCAAATTATACCATAATCCGGATTATTCGAGGCTTATCCGGGTAAGGCTTATGAGGGCAACAGTTGCACAAAGATCTGGTATAATCTGAAACAGTCCAATGTATCCTGCACGGAAACCAAAAAGGTTTACCAGAAGAGGATTAGATGTCACAGCGTACATCCCGAGGGCAAAGATAACAGTCATCAGGCCGAGAGTGAAAGAGCTTCTCATTTTCCGATAAATTCCAGCATAGATAATAAACAGCGGTATAATCAGGCCTATATTAATAAATGATATAAGTGATTTCAGTTGTTTGCCCTCTTCCTGTCCAGGGGGTGGTGGGAGCTGTTGGCTGGGATTTGCTTGCTGAGGCTCATTCGGGTTTTGTCCGGATTGATCACGGAACGGAGGCGGGCTATTGATTTGCCCTGGCTGACCAGGTAAGGGTTCTACTCCAGGATGTGGTACGTTAATAATTATTGGGATTACAAAACTTGCAATTACCACGATAATGACTGAAACAAGAATAAGCCAGATAATGTCTTTTCTTTCCATTATGTCAAAACCTCCCCCTTATCTTCTTTTATACCAATCTGCTTCCAGATCTCCATAAATTCATCAAAATTTGATTCCGTTTGTTCAGTAAGAAAATACATGGCGCCATATCCTTCTTCCATCGATGTAATTACATTATGTTTCTTCATAACGTCCAGATGATGACGAATTGTTTTGTAATCAAGATGCAGGGACTGTGTTATCTGGTTCGCATTATATGGCCGCTGGTGAAGTAACAGGATTATCCGGGCCCGGTTAATCCCTCCTTTAGAACCTGCTATAAGCCACCAGAGAACCTTATTCATACTTGCCCAATTTAATTGGGGGTGAAGTACTATATGGGTTTGTGGCTTGTGGGGTATTATCTCTGATTTTTCCTGTTATTTCGGAAAGTAAATTCTAAATTACCTGAGTAATACTTTTAATCGCCGGACTTAACTGAGGGACCAGCAACCGGGTTACCGAAGAATGCGGACTGATAGTATGTGTCGGTAAAGGGGAAGGTGAAGGTATTGAAATGCCGGATGTATCCCGTACCAGACGTACATAATTATAGATCCTGATTGCATCTCCCTGTGGACCTCGCCCCTGCGGATAATCAGCAGGGTTTCCGGCTTTAGGATCACTACGCTGGGCACCAGCTCCGTGAACGTCCTGCCACTTTCCGTCCATATAGCCCATAGCTCTTCCAAATGCAATATAAACTCCTGCAGTACCTGAACCATCTGCACTCCCGTGGGTAGTTCCGGTCCAGTAATATGGGAAATCAGGCTGCCCTGCCTCATTCGTGATCCTGGTTGAATTAAAGACCGGGTCAATTGCTGCAGAACCTGTTGTGTCTGGAGAACGTGTATAATCAACAATGCTCTGAAGTTCTTTTGTATTTGGAAGTCTCCAATCGTTGTATCCAAGATAATTCATACTGTTCTTTGTCTGAACCCAGGCAAGGGCGTCCTTCCAGTTCATGCCTGTGCCACTGTCGGCCTGGGACCACATTAACCCTGTTGCACTGTCAGTAATCGTCCCATCGCCAGTGTTTGCAAGTTTATTTTTACCATATCCAGTATTTCCACTGACACAGATAAGGAAGAATGTCTTTTCAGTAATTCCAGATTTAGCTGCGATTAGAGTGGGTCCTATCTGACCCGGCATACCACCATTTCCCATAGGGGGTAATCCAACCGGACCTCTGGGAACTTGACCGGTTTGTCCGAGCATTATAAGTCCGTATCCTTTTATTCTACCATCTGCAAAATTAACACCAAAAAGTTTCTGTCCGGTCGAGCCGTTGCTGACATCCAGGGTTCCGGATGCATACTGAGAGTCAATGATCCTTTCTCCGTTCTCGGTCTGTCCATAGGCAAATTTAAAGTAGTTTGCATCTATGAAAGGAGTAAGACCTGAAATCGAGGCACCTGTAGGACTTGGGTCAGTTCCTTTGAAATTTATCAGTGAATATAGTTCCTTGATGGTTGGGACCCTCCAGTCATTGTATCCCCCAAAATTCATGTCGTTCAGTTTTGCGGGATATCCCTGCACATTAGTCCAGGTAAGCTTGTCAGTTGAGGTAAGCGAACCATCGCCATTGGTGTCAGGGGACCGCTGCCAGGTGAGGCCTGTGTTATTGTCATATACTGTATGGCCATCGTTGCTTATTCTGTAAAACGGCTGATTCCTACTAAACTGAGCATCTTCTCCATAATATGGATCACATGGTTTCGGGGCAGCAATCTGAACCGATGAATCATAGAATGCAGTCTGCCCAGTATCAACTATTGTATAGGGGTACACGGAAATATTTGAGACTGCAGACCTTGCAGTCTCAAGAGTTGCTGTTTTCAGATTAGTACCAGATAAACCGGGGAGTCTGAACTTTGAACTATCAGCCGGAACTGGCCCTGTGTCTGCGAGTACCAGACAAGTAACGAAAATTTCAAGACATATTATTGTTATGAATATTTCATACGCTCTCATCTTTTTGGCACCTAATACCAATTATCTAAGTGTGGTAAGATAAAAAAATGCCGAAATTACACCTGTTTTTCACCCAAATCTTACCCAAATTGTTAGGATATAATGATAATACATCTTCATTGCCCGGGTTTTCTTTAGTTACATAGGAAAATACTCTTTCAGATAGAGTTGGTCTTTAATATTATTCTTCTGTAGTTCTTTTACTTTTTTATGGACCGCGTTTATTTTATCAACAACTCCATTATCAGGTTGAACTGCTCTATTTATCAACATAAGGATAGGATTGTGTAAAAACCACTCTTCCCTTACTTTATCTGCCAGTTTTTTATTATAAAAAAGGTTTACAAGGTGTGAAGATGCATCAAGAGTTATACCATTAGCAATAGAGATGAGATAGGTCTTAAGACAGGAATAGTACTTAGAATTTTCTGAAACTTCTTCAGTCATTTCAAGTTCATGGGCAAAAAGAGCAGCCTGTGAAAAGCGTTTCATTTTGATGAGGAGTGCAATTGCCAGGAGAGAATCGTTCACACCCATTATATAACTATTTGAAACTGAAAGAGAGAGGTTGTGAATTACAGCTTTTAAGAGATTATTCATTTGTAATGAATCATTTTTATCATAAGTTTCAAGAATATTACGTGCCTGTGCTTCATAC
>Ga0114951_10000416_pt1 | contig 60545 bp, 53 predicted proteins | sample AM7aDNAmetaG_FD_88677 | JGI IMG/M metagenome (GOLD analysis project Ga0114951, IMG submission 88677) | Freshwater microbial communities from Finland to study Microbial Dark Matter (Phase II) - AM7a DNA metaG | ecosystem: Environmental > Aquatic > Freshwater > Lake | place: Finland: Lake Alinen...
CGGGTGGATCATGAGAACCGAAAGCCCGGTAAGTTCTTCGCGCGTGTATCCCAGCCGGTCAGTCACAGTTTCGTTGACATGAATAATGTTCCCATGCTCATCCAGGACAAAAAGAAATTCATCAGTTGTATTGAAGAATGATTCATAGTTCAGGCGGGTCTGGCGCAGGAGGTCATCTGCCATTTTGCGTTCCGTGATATCCTGAATCTGCACCAGGTACCCATTTAATTCATTTTTCCGATTTTTCGTAATGGTAATCTGTACATCGAGCCATATCCTTCCCGATTTGGTAGTTTGATAGACATGCAGCTCCTTTACTTTATCAAAATCAAAATGTGCCTGGTAACGAATATTTTGGCCGTTTTGCAGTTCTAGTTTGTTTTCATCGGGTATATTGGGGTGGGAAAAGAGGGAAAATTGCTTTATCTCGTTCAGATCAACGATCCCGAACAGGTCAAGACATGCGGGATTCACGCTGACAAGCCTGCCATCATGATTGTAAAACTCTATGGCAATGGGAGATTGGTGCGACAGGATCCGGTATCGTTCTTCACTTTCCATTAAGGCTTCCTCATGCATTTTTTGTGCAGTTATATCCCTGTCAACTCCGCGATAGCCTTTGAGATTTCCATCCTGATCGAGAACCGGAACTCCATTTGTCAACAGGCATATCCGTTCTCCGTTCTTCCTGACATTCCAATTCTCAAGATCTTTTATCGGGGCTTTTTTTTCTGCGATTTCAGAAAAAATTGCAGACACTCTTTTTGCTTCATCAGGCGGCATGAAATCAAAAGGAGTTTTTCCAATTACTTCTTCACGGAACTCCCCAAGGAGGTCAATGCTCTTTTGTGAACTATAGATAAAGGTCCCGTGGGCATCCACCTCCCAAACCCAATCGGTCATGCTATAGGTGATGTCCCTGAGTTTTTCCTCCCTTTCACGAAGTGCCTCTTCCGTTCGCTTTCGTTCAGAAATATCAACCATTGTGATAAGACATTGTTCTCCGTTTGCTGACATAATACCCGTAAGGTGGATATTTACAGGGTGACTGCCGCCGGCTGCCAGTGTTAAATCACATGATTCATTCAACTTACCCTCGAATACCTCCGCCAGGAACCGATTGAAGTCCGTCAGGGAAGCAGCTGAAACAAAGAGGCCAAACTGGGTGTTTTTGAGCTGAAGCCGGTTGTTGCCAAGAATATTCGCACCACTGACATTTAACTCGATGATTTTACCGGCCCTGTTCAGCATCAGATACCCGGTGGGTGTAAAATCATACAGGCCGGTATACCTGTCGTTGGCAACTTCTGACTTTGCCCATAAATGACGGAGTTCATCATTCTGTTTCTCCAGTTCCAGCTGATGTTCCAGGAGTTGCTGGATTAGTTTGAAGAGATCTGAATCGTTAAAATGCTGATCCGTCTCGATTGCCTTCGCTCTCAGCAGTTCTTGCGCCCTTTGTCTCAGGAACTCTGACTCAGCACTTTTTCTGTTACTTTTCATATATTTCACTCTACGTGGTAAACCAGCTATGTGATCGTATGGGATTGCCTATAATACAGTTCAATTCAAAATTTCTACTTCTTAACGGGATAATAAAAGGATGGAAAAATCCATTCCGAAGAATTAATCAGTCGAAAATACTTTGGCAAATCTATACTGGTAGTAAAATAATTTTTTCCGGGTAAACCATGAAAAATATCAAATAGGGCAGGATACAGTTTGATATCAGGGAATTACCCCCGTGACAAGTCCGGGACCTGGAGAAGGCCCGGTGCATGGTATCTTTACCTGAACAGGTTGCCAAAGGGAAAAAACCTGGGAACTTTTTGCTGGTAAACGTTATATTGAGGGTATTTCGCTGCACTGATCTCCTCGCTGAAGTTTGAGCTTCCACGGAAAAGTACTATAAGGAGAAGGCATCCTGCAATGCTCCAGTTGAACCATTGTCCACTGGCTGCCACACTGAAAAGGTAAAAACAGACCCAGATCGCCTGTTCTGCAAAGTAGTTCGGGTGGCGGCTTTTTGCCCAAAGGCCTGTATCGATGAACCCTTTTTCGTAGTCACCGGTAAGTTCTTCCCCTGCTTTGATCAATGCCCACTTTTTACTTTGGTACCGCCTTTGTTGAATGTCGGCCAGCGTTTCAAACGCGATGAAGAAAAACATCAACCCCGCGGCCGTGTAATCGAAAATACCCATGGGGGTTGCGGCAAATTGAAGGGCTACCAGCGAGGGCAGGGTGAAAAGCAGGATGAGGATATTCTGGTACCCGCAAATGAACAGCAGGTTGAAAAGCATCCATTTCCAGCGAGGGTTAAACTCAGGTTTCAAACGCAGCGCCTCCCACCGGTAATCTTCCTCCCCGCTCCAGAAACGCCATTGGTAAGCTCCTTTCATCGAAAAATTTGCAGTTAACCTCACTCCCCAAAGGGTTACCAGTACTCCCATTACCAACAGCCTGGGCGAGAAATCGCCATAACCGGCAACGATCCACACATAGACGATGGGCAAGATGCTCCAGAGTTTGTCGACCTGGCTGTTGTTCCGGGTAAGCTCCCCGGCAACAAAGGAGTATGCCGTAATAATCGCGACGATTTTCAACAGGGTGCCAAGGGCTTTCCACTCGGCAGGACCGGGGGCTGTACCGAAAAAGTAGCTGAACACCGGCACAGCCAGCAGGGTGATCACTAAAAGGAGCGCTGTGGTTATAATTTTCATTACGAAGCAATTAATCTGCGTTAGAATAAACCGGCCGGAGCAAGGTCATAGGATCTCCGGAATTTTGATTTGCAAAACTAACCAGATTAATCGTGTGGGCAATCCCTGCCTGTTCAGATTTTCGCCAGGGAGGTGGTTTTGAGCTTTTATATTGACTGATTTAGCGAACGGTAATCGGCCAAAAAGTTAACAAATTATTATAGTTCAATTTTATAGCTCAGGAACGGCAAAATTCCCATCGACCTCACCGGCTCAACAGATTGGTTCACATCGTTGTAAACATACCCGGTTGCAGGTTTCTGGTTCAACAGGTTTTTGACCTGGATTGCCCATATCCCGGAGAATTTCCTGTGGTTTGTGCGATAGGTTAACGTCAGATCAAGGTAATAAAACTCCGGCAGATGGTTTTTGTAAGCCATCGACTCATTTAGTATTTCACGATGCTGTAGTTTTGACTGCTCAGGGTCGATGGGAACATAGTATTCACCCCCGGTAAGGGATGCTTTCAGGTTTATCCCGAGGATGTTCCTTTTGCGAATGGTCCATTCCTTTCCGGCAAGGATGTTGACCACGTAGCCTGAATTAAACCGGGTATTACGCTCGATACCGTCGCCACCCTTGTATTTGGAATCAAAAAGCGAGACGGTGACCAGGTAATAAAATTGTTTTGTCAGAAATTTTTCAAGCGTCAGGTCGATTCCCGCGTTACGCCCTGTTCCGCTGTTGACCAGTTTATCGCTGTAATAGCCTCCATTGCTGTTGATCAGCGAGTAATAATTACCAGGAAGTGCGGGGATACTGTACAGGTATTGATAATAAACCTCGGTCTTGAACCGCAATTCAGGTCTTATAAGCCAATCGTATCCGAGCACGACATGGTGCGATCTGCTGAAATCAAGCTGCCGGTTAAGCTGGACTTTTACCTCAGGAGTAACAGCCACTTCCGTAAGATAAATACCCACGTCCTCGATTTGAGAATGTTTACCATATCCAAGGCTGAAGGCATGTTTCGGAGTTGCCTGCCAGCGCACGGCCATGCGCGGTTCAACAGCGTTTCGGCGGTTCAGCAGGAAATACTGGAAATGAATCCCGGCATCGAAGGTTACGGATGATGAGATTTCAATTTTCGACTCGCTGAATGCCTGGATCAGATCGGTGTTCCCCTGGCCGTAATAGACCTGTCCGAAAATTCCGGTGGAAGGATTGACGGATTGAAGGTTGCTGTTATAAAACAGCCGGGTATAGGTAATGCCGCTGCGGTTGGTATGCCTCGCCCCGAATTTATGATTGACAAGAGTCCCTGCAGAGAATCGGTAGTTAGCCTGTACGACACTTTCCTGGGGTTTCAGTTCCCGGGCGGTGGTCAGGTAGCCTTTATCGTAATCTATGCTGCTGTAAGTTCCTGAAAGAAATGAACGAAGATATGTTCGCCTGGATATTGCAAGCTGGTGAGTCAGTGCTATGGCTCCCATGTTGTTGTTCAGCATCGACTTTGTGCGGTCTTCCAGGCTATGCCATTTTGACGAATCCTGTTCAGGGATGAATTTCGACCTTGAAATGCCTCCTATCCCTACAAGAGAGAACGTTCCGGCTTTTCCGGCAGGCAGATGTATTTTGAAAGAGAGATCCTGGTATGAAGGAATCTTATTTTTCATCGCAGGATCAATATACTGCAGGAATGCCAGGATTGAATACCGGTAGTTCAGGAGGTATGAGGCCCCGCTTTTTTTCGAAATCGGCCCCTCGGCCGACAGGTCCAACCCCTGGATGCCAGCCTGCATGGCAAACTCATGTTTTGAATTGTTGCCAGTCCTGAAACGCATGTCGAAAACACCCGACAACGCATTGCCATATTCTGCCGGGAAGGCGGCGGTATAAAAGTCAGAGTTGCTGAGTACCTGGCTGCTGAACATGGTAAGCCCGCCGCCCGATGTGCCAACATAAGCGTAGTGATTGGGATTCGGAATATCGACTCCGTCAACCCGCCACAACACACCCTTGGGGGAATTTCCACGTATCACGATCTCGTTGGAGTTCACATCCGGACTGCTGGCAATGCCTGCAAAATTAGATACTGCCCTCATGGGATCATCTGCAGAACCGGCATACCGGCGGCTTTCCTCTACGCTGAATGACCTGGCGCTGACCATGGCCATGCCATTGACAGGCCTTGCTTTATCGGTCGTAGCCCTGATCTCGACCTCTTTGGCATTGACTACCTCTTCCTGGAGCTCAATAGTGAGCACCGTTTCCTTGCCCGAACTGACGAGTATCTCCGGCCTGACCACCGGCTTATATCCCATATAGCTGACCTGGATGGTGGTACGGCCTACCGGAACTTTTTCAAGGGAAAAATTGCCGTTCACATCAGTCGTAGTACCCTTGAGAGGCTGCTGGTTAAGCAGGATCACATTGGCTCCCGGAAGACCGGTTTTAGAAGCTTCATCGATGACCCACCCCCTTACAGTTTGGGAAACAGGCTGGGAGATGGCGGTGTTTGCAAGCAGGATCAGGCAGGAAAACAACATGTAAACCATTTTGTCCCATTGTTGGATTGTTTTCATTTTTGGTTGTTTCATAAATGTGGATTTATTGAGATGACAACCATGTACGGTTATACCCCCATCGCTGGAAAAAAAAATCCATTTCCTGTATTACCTTTTCGATTTTTTCCGATTAAGCAGTAGTCAGGGGTTGATTGGTGGAGTGAGGGTTGGTGGATGGTTGTTGAGGGTTGTGGAGGGCAGATTTGTATTATAAATGCTCGCAGATATGCGCAGATAAAGACGCAGATGAGGACGCAGATTTTGGCAGAGAAGGGCGCAGATTTTGGCAGAGAAGGGCACAGATATTTGGTGTAAGGAATGTGGTATTTTTCATTTTAACAGAGGGGATATGAAGAGGGAAAATGAGATTTCATACCTGGTAAGAGGCGCTGCCTTTAAGGTATACAACAGGCTGGGGCCTGGATTGCTGGAATCGGTGTACGAAAAGGCGCTGGCCTTTGAATTACGAAAAGCCGGGCTTTTTATTGAATGCCAGGTCGGTATCCCGATGAAGTATGAGGGAATTCAGTTTGATATCGGGTTCCGGCTTGATATCCTGGTTGAAGGCCTGCTGATAAACTTTAACACCGCCTCCATCGACAAATCCATCATCAGAATTGCTAACAACCTCTAACCCGCCGAAAACTTTCAATCTTTCTACATAAATCATTGTAAATCTGCGTCCTTTTCCGCGCAAATCTGCGTCCCTTTCTGCATCCTTTTCTGCACAAATCTGCATCTCAATCACCATACAGCCGCATCCTTCTTATAACCTTTAAAACCTCACTCCAAGCACACCACCCACCCACATCTGGATACTCGCCCTTGCAGTGGACCTGAAATAAAAGTCATAGGACGACAATCCCCTGGGCGTTGCACTGGGCTTGCCTTTTGAAAACAGGAAGAAGTTATAGGAAGGTCCTGCAAAAAGAGCAAAATGCCGTGCAAAACGATATTCCATGGCTGGAATTAATTTCAAAAGCAGGCCATGGTAAACGGTATCAATAGGATGGTAAACAAATCCTGCAGATGCATCGATGCTCACCGACAATTTTTTATTCAGGGTTAAGATTGTTCCGATCCCGTACGAAGCCTGCAATTTATACCCGCTGCCAATTCCTGACTGAAGGAAATTGTAAAAGGACCTGGTGCCCGATTTAAACGCCACATTGCCATAGAAGAGCTCGTTGCCCGAAACTTCAAACAAATGATACCCTTCTTTCACATAGCTGAACAGCCCGATCGGAATCCCTCTTTCAACCGAGGTTGAAATATTGACCATGCCAACCTGGAGGCCGTTCACGGTCACGGCATAATTCATGAATCCTGCAATCTGCAATCCATTGTTGTGATTTCCTGCTATGTTGAGCAACCCTGCAAACTGCACCCCGTCCACGTCGCGCCCATAGTTTACCAGTGCGCAAACCTGTACCTGCTTCACCTCCTTGCCTGCAAGATTCAGGAATATGGCCACCTGCGAGCCCTGGCATTTATTGATGGCAATATTCGTTATCCAGCTTATCTGCGATCCACCAATCAAATCCGGAACGTAATTGCAGAGTCCGGCAATCTGAACTCCTTCAAACTTTCCCAGGTCGAAGTTGAACAATCCCCCGATCTGAATACCACGCCCCCGCTCGCCAACAATGTTTCCAACTCCGCAAACCTGGAATCCAAGCATGTCCTTCCTGGTAATGTTCAGCACTCCCCCCAGTTCAAAGCCCTTGAGACCACCGGTGTACCCTGAAATCAGGTTAAGCGAAAACCTGTTGGTCACTGAACCTGTTACCTTCCAGTTTGTTCCGAAATAGGGAATGAGGGATGCCTGCATGGTTCTGATAGTGCCTGTTTCCAGGTTTTTGGCATTGATTGAGGTAACTCTTGGAACAAGCCAATGAACAATTTCCAGGCTGTCGACATTGACCAGCCAAACCAATCCATGCCTGGTATCAAGCTTTGGCATGATTTCCGGTAACGGATGCAGCTGCACGTTTATATGACACTCCCTGGCCTGGTTGACAAAAATGACAGTGTCGGAATACCCTGATTTACAGAAAGTGAGGCTCCTGGTCTTTTTTCCGGTTGGCATGACCAGTTTATAGTTGCCGTTTCCGGATGAGATGGCCGATATCCTGTCCTGTACTTCAAATATTGTTGCTTCCTCAATGGGCGATTGGTTGCTTGCATCTGAAATGATTCCCAGCACAGCCATGTCAGCAAAAGGTTTGTTCTCCTGCAGCGATGACCTGTTCCTTAACAGGATCAGGTGGTCACCGATCTCCCGGAAGCGAACTTGAGTTCCAAGCAGGTCTTTCAATATCAGTCCGACCTGTTTATCTTGAAATTTCAGTCTCACCTGTCTGTCGCCGCTGATAATGCCGGCATCACAGGAAAACCTGAAGTGGCCAGCTATTCCGATCTCCCTGATGGCAACTTCAAGGCTGCAGTCAGGTTTGTTGAGGGTGATCTTCCGCGACAGAAGGCTGCCCTGTGAATGACACATGAACGGCAGCACGAGCAGGAAGAGAAAGATCAGACAGGATTTACCTGGTTCCTTTGCTGCAACCATCTCCGGTTAGTTTATAGTTATTACCTTCAACAGTAAGTTGCAGTCCGAATGATTCGGCGATCACGGTCATAAGGCGGTTGACCGGGTCGTTCGAAAAGGAGGCGGTGAGCCGGCAGTTACCGATACCCGGGTTGCTTACTGAGATTTTTACGCCATAATACTTTTCCACCATATCCAATACCTCGGAAAGCGGGGTATCGCTGAAATCGAGCGAACGGTTCGCCCAGAACAGCCTGTCGGGCGATGGCCTTAACGCTGTCTCCGGTTTCATGGCGCCATGTTTCAACACGCCCGACATCCCTGCTTCAAGTACCACTGACAAGGTGTCGTGGTGAAGTGAATCAACGGTGAAGAACAGCACCCGGCCTTCGGTCACAGTAACCCGGATGTCGCTGGAAGGATAGGAAGTAACCCCGAACACGGTACCTAAAACCATCACCCTGGCTGCACCGGCTTCGACTACAAAGGGATGCGATGGATCCCTGGAGACTTCAAAAAAGGCTTCGCCGGTAAGTTTTACCAGGCGCTTCCCGCCCCGGAAACTACCAACAGCGATCAATTTCGACTGCCTGTTGAGTGAGATGTGGGTGCCATCTGGCAATGTGTCGTGTAAAACCGTAGTTGTGGCAACAAGTTCAAAAGGTTTCGCCTTTACCGTCAGTATTCTTATCACGGCATTAATCCCGAGAACCAGCAGGAGTATTGCCGCTGCGCCAAGTATAATTTTCAGATTACGATGAAAAGTATATTTCTGTTGAAGGCGGGTCAGACCTGATTCATGCTGTTCAATCCTGGATGATAACCGATCCCATGCCTTAGGCAAGTCAACCGGCAGGGGTGGGGGATTGAGTTTGCCTGTTTCCAGCCATAACGCTTCCAGCCGGTCAAGTAGTTTCCTGTTTCCGGCCTCTGCCTCCAGCCACTTTTCCACGTAATTGTGAAGAGTGCCATCCATATTCCCTTGAAGGTACTGAAGCAGTAGAAATTCGTCGATATCCTGGTTGTTTTGATTCATGTTCCTGTATGGTGATGACAATCTTAACCTCTTATACCCCCATCCGGAAGGCTGGTATTTTTATTCCGGTTCAGTTCCTGAAAATATCAAAGAAAAACAAGACCAACCATGGCAGGTATTCGGCCAATTCTTCCCGGAGTGATTTCAGCGCCCTGCCCATCTGGTTTTCCACAGTTTTGACCGATAAGCCAAGTTTTGCAGCGATCTCCACATAGGTCAGGCCATCGTACCGGCTCATTACGAAGACCTTTCTGCGCTCCATTGGAAGGTGGTCGATGGCTTCGCGAATCTTCTGTTCCAGTTCTGAAACGATCATCTGGTCTTCGGGCGACATTGTAGAACCGGGCTCCCGGGATTCATTCCAGGTTTTATATTTGTCGCGTATACCGGCATGTTTCACCAGGTTCATGCAACTGTTGCGCACTGCGCGGAAAAGGTAACTGTTGACGGATGTCGTGATGTCGAGCGAATCCCTGTTTACCCATATCCTGAACATCACTTCCTGTACAATCTCTTCCGACGCATCGGCATCCTTCAGAAAGGTATTGGCATAGCCGCAAAGTTTACTGTATTGCGAATGAAACAGCGCCTCGAAGGATGCCTTATCATCAATTCTGTATACTTCTGCAGTTGACTTCACATTGTCTGTTTACGTGCCTGAGCGGGGCAAAATTAGTACAAATTGATCATGGTGATACTTCGCGGAAAAACAAATTAGGAGCCGCTGAATCAGCGGCATGTGTGAATTATATAAAAAATTGCAAAAATTATATAACACAAAGCTCAGCATATAGAAGAACATTTGCGAAAATTATTTCAACTTTTTTTTTCCGGAATTGAACGGCAAAATTTCACATAAATAACACATACAATGAAACCCCAGGTATCCGTCAGAACAAAAGATTCAACCGAAAACAGGCTGGATATTTCAAACCGCAAGGTTCCTGTTCCTCCCGCGAAACTGGAATTTGGCTCAGTGGACACCATGTACCCGATATCTTTTGATGATGGGAAAACGATCATCTTTATCCCGGATAAGAGCAAAGAGCAGGAAATACGTAAACGGTATGAACTGATGGTGGCGAACCGGTTTGTGAATTTCAGGAAAAAGTTAAAAGGGTAATAAATCCGTAAGGATAGCTGATCAACGGGAAGGGGCATCGATGATGGCTGGCATTGCTCAGGTATGCAGATATTTATTTATCAGTGCCAGCAATTCCTGTTTTTTAACCGGTTTTACAATATAATCGTTGCAGCCCGATTTAATGGCCTTCTCGCGGTCGCCGGTTAGTGCAAAAGCGGTTTGCGCGATGATGATCACGTTGCTGTTGAACTCCCTGATCTGCCGTGTTGCCTCATACCCGTTCAACTCAGGCATCTGCATGTCCATCAGCACCAGGTCAATATCGGGGTTGGCGCGGCAAACCTTCACGGTTTCCATGCCGGTTTTTGTTACCAGCATTTCCCTGGTAAACAATTTGAGGAAGAACGTGATCAGCATTTCCGATGATTTATCGTCTTCAGCCAATAAAATTTTCAGATTTCCAGGCTGCGTCTCCAATTTTTCTTCAGGGATGTTGATTCCGGCAGGAACGTGATTTCCGGAAAATGAGCAGGGGATTTTCACCGAGAACTTTGAGCCTTTCCCGCTTTCACTTTCCACGTTGATGGATCCGTCAAGCAGTTCAGCGTAGGCTTTCGTGATCGACAGGCCCAACCCGGCTCCCTGGTGTGCCATTTTATCTGAAATGTCGGATTGAACGAAACGTTCAAAAATGGCCGTCTGTCTGTCTGCCGGTATCCCGATCCCGGTATCCTTCACGAAAAATTCCAGATATCCGTCCTCTTTATTGCATCCCACTTCGATTTGTCCTTCCATAGTATATTTGACTGAATTTTTAACAAGGTTGGAAAGGATCGCATAGATTTTTTCCTGGTCGGTAATGACTGTAGCCTCTTCCGCAGGCAGCAGGTTGGTCAGTAACAACCTGAGCCCCTTGCTTTCAGCCTCCGGTCTGAAAAAATGATGAATGAATGCCAACTGCTCATTAATATTTGTTTCAACCAATGAAATCTCCATCTGGCCCGATTCGATCTTTGAAATATCAATAATATCGTTGATGATGTTGAGCATCCTGTTGCCGCTTTTCTCAATAATCCGGATGTATTCCTGTTGTTCATCCCCATTGAGCCCTGGTTCCTTGAGCAATCCGGCAAATCCGAGAATCCCGTTCATGGGAGTTCTGATTTCGTGGCTCATGTTCGCGAGGAAGGCCGATTTAAGACGGTCACTTTCTTCCGCTTGCTCCTTGGCTTCCAGCAGTTCTTTTTCCTGCTGCTTGCGTTGGGTGATATCGCTGCTGATACTGAGAATGGCGGGTTCACCTTTCCAGCTGACACTCTTTGCGAACACCTCCAGGGGAAAGGTGTGTCCGTTCTTATGATAATGGGCTACTTCATAGGAGGCATATCCCTGTTGGGCGATAAGTCGCGATCGCTCAGCAACCTGGACTTCACTCCCGGGGACTTCCAGATTATGCAGATCCATAGCCATGAACCCGGATTCGCTGTATCCGTGCAGTTCGAATGTCTTCCGGTTAGCATATAGGAACTGACCTGCCATGTTGCGCACCAGGATGGCATTCGGAGCCGTATCGAGCATTTCTGCCATCATCCGGTTTGTTTCACGGGCTTGCTTTCGCTCGGTGATGTCCCTGACTGCGGCTACCCTGAAATTTTCATTATTGTATCTTATATTTTTTGCTTCAAGTTCTGCAGGAAAAAGCGAACCGTCCTTTCTCTTCATGATAACTTCATAGGGGCTGGGCTTGTCACTTTTCAGGTTTGATTTGACCAGCTCATGAAATTCGGGGATGACCAGCAACCCGATAACATCTTTGCCGATCATTTCCTCACTGCTATAACCTACCATGTTGATTAACGATTCGTTGGCATCCAGCGCAATGCCCTGGTTATGGATCATGATTCCTTCGAATGTGAGTTTCGAAAGTTTTTTAAACCGGTCTTCGCTCTCGATGAGCGTTCGTTCTGCTCTTTTTCTCCTGGCCTCTTCCTTTAAAAGATTTCTCACTTTGTTGAGTGAATAAAAATAATAGGCGACACTAATAAAAAGCAGGACGAAAACCAGGATCAAACGATTCCGCATCCGGGTGAGTGCAACATATATGTCTTTTTCCTGGTACGAAATTAGGATTGTCCAGTAGGTATTCCCCAGCGGGGCACGATAAAAAACTACGTAATTTTCAGTGATCCCGGGTGCCAGGCTTGCAGTTACAGCCGGGTGAACGCTTTTTCCTGTCCCATTAATATTTTTCGCAATCTTATCCGATAATTCAAGGGTCGTACGATCATTTTTTGTGTTCTCCTCAAATGATTTTCCGGTATGCCCGCTGTCGGGACAATATATTTCAATCCCTTTTTCACTAAGCAACCATACATTGCCCGTTCCCCTGATCTTTATTTTCCCCAGGTACAGTTTTCCCAGTTTATTGATCGAGATCAACATGGCGAGGCTGCCTTTGTACTCCTTTCCATCGAATACCGGGACATGCAGTGCGATGGCAGGATATCCCTGCGCAGCAATAAAAACATCGCTGATGACCGGACGATGCGTTGCAATGACCTGGCTTACATGCTTTTGGTAAGTGATATCCTTTCCTATCACTGCATCATTGTGAGGATAGGTAAACAGGATGATACCGTGCGCATCAACCCTGGTGAGCGCTTCGAAATCATTCTTGTGATTTTCATAAAACCTGGCCAGCAGCCCTTCGCTGTTCGGGTTAACGGCTATCATATCCTGTTGCTGGGCCAGGAAGGTGAGATCATCCTGGTAATCATTGAATAGCGAAGTAATTCCCTGTGATGCTGTGCCGGCCAGGATTAACTGTTCATTGTTGAATTCACTGATCGTCTTTTCCTTTATGTCATCATAGATCATGGTGAACATCATGATGAAAACGATCAGTGCGACCGGTAAAATAAGGTATCGCTTTGAGAAATTAGGCCTTTTCATCCTGTGATTTTACGTAAATGAATGCACGAATGCCCGGCCGGCAATAATAAGTCTGTCATTCAAAATCTGTAGAGACATCCGGTTCGCGTTTTTTATGATGACGTTATACAAAAATAAGCAGTTTTATTTCTGTCCCAACATTTTTGGCTAATATGTTTGCATCGATGGCCAACGCTCCTTTCGGCTCCTCCCGTGAAGATTGAGCAAAAAAAAATCCGGCCGGAAGCAATTTGGCCCGGCCGGATTTAAGATGTTGCCTCAATTACGGTCGTGAAGGGTAAATGCCTTCAACACAAATGATGTAATGAATAACCTGGCCTGTTGCAGTCTTTTGGGTCAGATTGGGCAGGGCAAAGGTGGTTTTTCCATCGCCGCCATAAGTAGTCCCTAATAACGAAAAGACTGCTGTGTGAGTATTGATCTGTAATAATGAGCCATCGCAAAAAAGCCAGCCTGAGGGGGCAAAGTTGCCGCCAAATAACATGATTGAACAAAGAAGTGCATCCATAATTTTGTTTTTAATGGTTATAGGAACATGTGAAAATTATTTAAATGAAAACGATTATACTGCCATCTTATTTATAATAAGTCCAGTTATAAACGGTACAAATATATTCAATTTATTATTGCAGCGGTTTTTTTCCTGAATTTTTTATTCGGGAGGTTTCGATACTACCTGCACCCGGATGCTGCGCCATTTCCATGGATAAAATGCATCCTAAAAAATGTTCCGGTTCCTTTTTCGGCAATGGTTCATTGTCCTTGGTTTTAGATTTATTCAGGATAGATTCCGATGCCAGCGACCATTATGAGCTGCAGTATATTTTTTTAACTGCGAATATTTGTTGAACTTTGAAACCGCATAATAAAAGGATAAAAATGAATCCGGAAATTCAAAAACGCAAACTGGGAACCAGTGGACTGGAGGTTTCCGCACTCGGTCTCGGATGTATGGGAATGAGCTTTTCATACGGTCCGGCTGGCGACAAGCAGGAGATGATCGCTCTTGTTAGGAAAGCCGTTGAGCGCGGTGTTACTTTTTTCGATACGGCTGAAGTTTACGGGCCGTTTACAAATGAGGAGCTGTTGGGAGAAGCGCTGGCCCCGTTTCGTGACAGGGTGATGATTGCAACAAAATTCGGATTCGAACTTGATCCGCAAGGCGGGCCGAAATGGATTGGCTTGAACAGCCGTCCCGACCATATACGGCAGGTAGCAGAGGCATCACTGAAACGACTCAGGACAGAGGTTATAGACTTGTTCTACCAGCACCGGGTTGACCCGGAGGTTCCCATAGAAGATGTGGCGGGAGCTGTGCAGGACCTAATCCGTGCAGGAAAAGTAAAACACTTCGGCATGTCCGAAGCAAGCGCACAAACCATCCGCAGGGCTCATGCCGTGCAGCAGGTCACTGCGGTTCAGAGCGAATACTCGCTTTGGTGGAGGGAGCCAGAGGCCGAAGTGCTGCCAACCCTCGAAGAACTTGGTATTGGATTTGTGCCGTATAGTCCGTTGGGCAAGGGTTTCCTGACAGGGAAAATCAATGAGAGCACCACCTTCGACCAAAACGATTTCCGGAATACGGTTCCCCGTTTCAGCGCTGAAAACAGGAAAGCCAACCAAGCGATGATCGGTCTATTGGAAGAGGTCGCCATGCGCAAACACGCCACACCGGCACAAATTGCGCTGGCATGGCTTCTTGCCCGGAAGCCCTGGATCGTGCCGATCCCCGGCACCAGGAAACCGGAGCGCCTCGATGAAAACCTCGGAGCCCTGTCTGTAGAACTTACACCTGACGATCTGCTTGACATTGAAAATGCCGCATCAAAAATCACCATTTCGGGCGCCAGATACCCCGAAAGTGCCGCTAAACTTGTTGGACGATGATGTTCAGGGATATCAGTTATCCCTGATACATCGCACCGAATACCCCGATCGCTTCATCGGAAATAAAGAATATATATCGGCATAACACCAGCGCAGGCTCCGGAACCAGGCTGAGCTGGTGCTGTATGGGGTGGCTGTCCAGAAGCCATCGTCGTGGTTGTTGCCAGGGGCCAGGCTCCAAGCCCCGCTGGCATTCCGGTAGTTGGTGCACAGGGCAGTAAAACCGGCTGAATTTATGCCACTGGTCGTATCCATGTATTGCCACCGCGTGCTGCATCCTTCTTTTAGCATCCTGCCTATGAGTTTGCCGGTTCCGCCGAGCGCCAAGGTGTCGACCGTATGGTCCAGCAACTTTTCCATGATATTCCATTCGCTGTGCGTGGGAATGTGCCACCCCGCAGGGCAAAGATTACGGCTGTCGGCTGCAGCGTAGTAATTGTAAAGGTGACCGTAATACAGGCCCTCTTCCGGCAGGTTATGGTAATCGCAATAGGCTCCTGTGGTAAGGCTTCCCCATGTGGCGCTGTCGGTCACATTCGGGATGGGCGAACCGTCGCGGTAGTGTGTGGCTTTCATATTTTCCTGCATCCACCATTGAGAACCGATCTTTACGACTGCATAATGATTGCTGTCGGCATCGGCACAGTGCATGAAGGTAAAGGTCACCGTCTGGCTCTGGGTTGGAAACAGCATGCTGACAGTCCTGAGATTCCCTGATCTCCCGGTCAGTTTCAGGGTATCTCCTGCACTGAACAGCATGAATATTTTTGAACCGGATACAGGATTGTTTTTCATAAAAACATTCAAAGGTCCGGGATGTACCTGTCCCGGCAAGCATGTAGTAGTGGCCTGGCTGATCAGTTTTGCGTGATACACCCGGCTGTCTGATCTGACCTCCAGGATGTAGGAGCCTGCAGGCATGGCGTCAAGCAGAAACGAATGCGACTCTGCGGTGATAAGGTAAGTTCTTCTCCCGATGATTTTCCCCGACATGTCGAACATTGTCGCGACCACGATGCCTGCTGAAGCTGCTTCAATGATGACAGAAAAATTTCCTGTTGAAGGATTAGGATAAACAACAACCCCGCGGCCCGGGGCAGGACCCGGCTCAGTAATTCCCGCGGTTGACGAGAGAACCAGGGTATCTCTCCCGGTAATGGCCAGGCTGGTACATTGAGTCAGGTTCTCGACTTTGACTGAGTCGACGGTGATGGCCGCGCCTGTTCCCGCAAAGGTTACCTGGTAATTCTGCGCCTGCAACTGAATTGCCAGCACCATGATAAAAAAAGCCGAAGTAAGTACTTTCATTGGATCATTTTTGAAACAATTTGTTGATATTTTATCCTGTTTAAACCCCCAAAATTACTACGATTCTCCTTTTAATCAGTCATCTATCACTTGTGAAAATGACTTTTTTGTTTTTCCTTTCTTCTGTAAAATCCTGTCAATTGCAGTTGGTTTCAGCCAACTGATAATGAAAGGCTTCCTGATGCCGGCTTTAGCCGCATTTTTATCATTGCGTTTGCCCTCAATCAACTTAAGGCCATATTGCTTTATGTATTCAGCTGCATCGGTTGGACACAGATTTGGCCGCCCGCACGTTTCAGGATATGACCTGCCTGTTGAGAACCGACTTGTAGAGTTCGTCAAACTGTCGTCCGACCGTATTTAAACCAAACGTGTTTTCGACGAACCTTTCGGAATATTCAGGATCGAACAACCGGTAATTGTCCAGCATGAAGTTCATATTCTCCAGCAATGTCGCTTCATCCCCGGGAGGGATAAGCCTTCCGGCTTTGCTGCTGAAGTATTCGGGAATGCCGCCGGCTGCAGTTGCCAGCACAGGCAGTCCGCATGCCATGGCCTCGGGGATGACGATGGAAAAGGATTCAAAATTGCTGAACATCAGCAGGAAGGCAGATTCCCTGTAAACACCGGCAAGTTTTTCAGCTGGTATTGGACCCGTAAACACAACGTCAGGGCTGGCAAGTCCCAGGTCCGATGCATATTTCCTGACGTGGCTAAGGGCAGGCTCATCGCCTCCGACAAACAGGACTTCAAAATCCTGCCGTTGGCTTCGCAGTATTTTTATGGCGCGTAGCATGCCATGCAGGTTTTTTGCCCGTTCATGAAAATTGGAGACGTGGAGTATCCGTTTTTTTGGCATGAAGGCACTATTTACTGCCGGTATGAACAGGGTGGTGTCAACAGCATTAGGAATAACCACGAATTTTTCATTACGGAGCCCGCAATCCTCCATGGCACTTTTCAGGAACCCGCTGACCGTTGTGACTGCCGCAGCGTGGCGGACGATCATCCTGGTCAGCATTCTCCTCAGCAAACCTGTGAACCCCCAGTTTTCGGGGATGTACCTTGTCCAATGTTCGCTGATGATGTAGGGTGTTCGGGTGAACAGGCTGATTATAAACCCGGATATCGCCGCCCTGGTAAGAATGTGAACATGAATGATGTCAAATGAACCGAATTGTTTCGCAGCATAGCGATAGCCGGCATAGGAGCGGGAAAAAAACTTCAGGAGATTGAAAAGGCGCGCTGCCATGGCAATGGGGCAGGAGGAAGGTTTGTAGAAATAGCGGATCACAGTAAATCCGGGTTCTTGCACGTTCCCTTCGGTGACTGTTTCGGGACCGGAGTTTTTCTCTCCCGGCAAAACGGCGAGGACGACGAGCTCATTGTACCGGGCAACCGCCTGTGCGTGGCGACCGATGAAGATCCCCGAAAAAGGAAGGTACCAGCGGGTAAGGAACAGGATTTTCATAAGATTGTGATTTCCCGCGAAAGCGTATCAATTAAATTGTATCCGTCGCGGGTTAGTGAAAAATCGGTCGTCCTCCCTATGGGAACAATGGTGTCGATTCCTTTTGGCCTTATTCCGGCGATAAATTGAATCAGTTCCGGTTTTTCAATTCCATAATAAGAGAGTGTTTGATATTTACTGGAAATGACTGTTGATAATTGACTTAAGGACAATGCTTTAAATTCAGAAAAATATCCGCCGGAACAACGGTATTTGTCAATATCAGCTGGTAGTTCTGTCAACTCGGTTCTCCAAACCAGGTTATCGGGCATCCTTGTTTTCCTGATCCCCTCCAAATGGACTGCCTGTGAGTAGAAAATTGCCAGTTTATTTACCGCGGAATGTGGTTGCAACGTGTATCTCGCTTTTGCCAGTTCATGCAAATGATGCCAGAATATCCTTTTTGCTGTTGCTACATGTTCATCATTCCCAAGCCAGACGATTAAATGCGGAGAGGTGCACGCATCCTGATCAGACAGGTAAGTGTCATTGTAAAACCCGGCTGCAACCCGTTCAGGCGACTTTTCACCGACATATTTATCAGCATTAATAACACAAAGCGAATACCTGTCGGCAAATGTCACATCAAAGGAGCGGGGAGGAAGGCTGTTTTTCCTGATCTCCGCGATGGTGGCATCGCCTCCCCAGATGACCCTCACATCACAAACTGACGAAAAGTATGCAGTTGCTTCACTTGCCGGATCATACCGTACAAGTGCAAGCCGGGAGGTGACAGGCGCATGTTCCCCTTCTGCAACGAGTCTGGTGATGACGCGGCAAATCAAATCTGCCCGCGATGATGCTTTCGACGATACTTTTACAATGTTGGCATTGCCCGCAAGGATCCCGCTAACCAGGGAATAGGCAAACGTCACCGGCACATTTGCCGGGGTGATATGGAAAATCACACCTCTGCCCAGCCTGGGATTCTTCCCGGTGTAATATTTCCTTTTTAACTGGATTAAATTCGCCCGCCGGCAAAAAAAAGCAAAGGTTGCAACATCCGGATACCGCCTGGTTTCAGGGTCATTTTTCAAAGCAAGTGATAACGCGTGCAAAAACGCGATGGCATTTTCCGCGAAAGGTTCTGCACTGCTGCTTTGAAGCAAACGGTCAAGGCCGGATTCGTCCGGGCAAAGAAATCTGACATCACTAAGGTAATTCTTCATAGGCATCGCTGCAACCTCTTATGCCGGCATTTCCGATCCTGCCGGTAATTGTAAAATATTTCCCCAAACGACCGCATGAACAATCGTCTTCGCCAAGGAGAATCCCTGTATCGTCGGTGAGCAGGGAGTGTCCAGGGTAACTTTTCGGCAGGATTGACAATACCTGGACGATGCCCACTTCGCCAACATCGGCTTCTGAAAAATCATCCGACCGGCGGATTATGATATCGCCGTATGACGAAGCGTGATAATGACCGTATTCACATGCCATGAAAATGGATCCGGTTTGTTCGGCCATCCCGTAGTAATCATGCACCCTGCTTATACCGGCAACATCCATCATCATCTTCCTGAACACAGTTGCCGTTACGGATTCCCGTTCCATTTTCTTCCATCCGCCGCCATGAATCAACACTGCGTTTGACAGGTCGGGTTGAATGCCTGTTTTTTTTAATGTTTTATACAGGTATTCATACACCTTGAACGTAAAACCAAAAATCAGGAGCGGTTCGCCCTTATGCTCCGTGGTAAATGCCTTTAGCAGCCCTGTTTTTAATTGCAACTGTTCATCCAGGGCAAACATGCGTTTTGAGCCAAGGAGTGAGAATCCGAGAATCCCTGCCGCCCCGGCTGACAAATGGTGCCGGCTTTTTACCGTGTCCTCTGAATCAATAATGATCATAGGCCGGCGCTTTGTTCCGATAAAAGAGGAAAGGATCTTTGTGAGTACCCTTGTTTGATTTGCCGCCGTTTCCCTGTCGAGGAACACCTTTGATCTGAGTTTTCCCGACGTGCCGGAAGATGTCAGTGTGCGTACTATTTCTTCGTCAGGAACGCTGTGCAGTTCGAACATCCTGAACAGCTGAACAGGCAGGAACATCAAATCACGGTAATGATAATCCTTTTGGGGATCAAAACCGATGCTGTCCATCATTTTCCGGTAGGGCACACAGGCGTGGTAATGGTGGCGAGACAGCATAGTCAGGAATGGGCTCAACATTTTTTCCTTGTCGGCCTTGCCTAAAGCGTAGGGCTGGATATTGGGGATTTCTGCCAGGTTCATGTGATATCCGGTAAGAAAAAATGGGTTTTACCTGCCTCATTCCTGGGAATTTCAACACAGTGCCTTACGGAAACAGCCGTCGGATGAATTTCCGTGACAGCAGAAATGTACTTTTTAACTTCAGCCATCCTGTTCATGTCGGTAATGTAAATGACCAGGTGATCGTCCTGACCGGTACAAGCACATTCGGGAACAATTTTTTCCAGCAGGATTTCCGTCTCATCCAGGCTGACCCTGTTGCCGAATATTTTAATAAATCTCTGATTTCTGCCCACAATATAATAAAAATGGTCACTGTCTCTCTTTGCCAGGTCGCCGGTGAAGAGCACCCCGTGATTTTCGTCGCCTTTCATCAGGTCATCATATCCATTGGCATACCCCATCGAAACATTCCTGCCCTTATAGACAAGTTCGCCAATTGTATCATGTTCTTCTATTTCTGTCCCATTTTCATCAACCAGGCTGAAACATCCGCCGGGTATTGCGTTTCCGATGCTTTCAGGCTTCTGCAGCGCGTAACGGGCAGGAAGGTAAGCCATGCGGGCGGTGGCTTCCGTTTGGCCGTACATAACAAAGAACTTTTTGCCGGAGCCGGCGCAGCATGTTGCGAATTCATGGACCAGTTCACTGCTCAGCCTGCCACCCGCCTGGGTCAGGGTTGTCAGGGAAGGCAAGTCCATCTGCATGAAGTTGATCCGTTTGAGGATCTTGTACATATAGGGAACACCCGACAGCGAGCTTGCCTTGTGTTCTTTCACGAATCTCCAGAAATCCTTTTCCAGCAGGGTCTTCGAAGTTAACAGGATGGCCGCTCCCATGAGGATATGGCTGTTGATTACCGAGAGGCCGTAGGAGTAGCTCATGGGCAGCGTGGTAACGGGCCTTTCATGTTCACCGATCGCCAGGTAGTCTGCGATGGATCCAGCATTGGCTGCCAGGTTCTCATAGCTGATCCGAACAAATTTCGGGCTGCCTGTACTTCCCGAGGTTGCCAGAAGCATGGCCAGATCATCATGCAGCGGGAAACCTTCGTTTGTTTCCAGTTTTACAAGGGAATAGCGATAACCCGAAAAAACTGTCTTCGCAGGCATAAATTCATCCGCCCGGTGATCGGGCAGCCAGAGGTATTGCGGTTTGTAAGTCTTAATGAGACCGGCCAGCAAAGCGCCGTTAATGGTAGAATCGAGCATCAAGGGAACGATCCGTCCGGTTAAAAAGGAAAAGTACCCGCATAAGGCGCCGGGTGTGTTACGGCAGAGCAAAAAAACCAGGCAGCGGTTGGGGATAACCTTGTTGACGGAGCCGGAAAAATCGCTGAGATCACCATAGGTCAACCGGGTCCCGTCATCAGCAATGATGGCAGTATTCGTCGTCGGATGATGAACCTGGAATGAGAACATTGCTGCAAAATTATCAGGTTAATGATGAAAACTGCTGACTAATGGCGTATGCAATTTGCAAGGGAAGCAATCCGTTTTGCTCAAGCATATAATGGTAGTCGCCGGCAGGTTGAAACTTATCTTCAATACCGAGCCGCAGCAATGGCGGATGATGCCTGAGCGAACATAAATGCCCGGCAACAGCCCCGCCCAGGCCTCCTGTCTTGGCGTGCTCTTCAACAGAAACCACCAGCCTGGCCGAGTTTATTTCCTGGTCGATCGTAATTGTATCAAGCGGTTTGATCGTATGTATGTCAATCACGGTCGCCGAAATCCCCTGCTTCTCCAGTATTTCTGACGCCTGCAGTGAATTATACACCATCGAACCGGAAGCCAGAACCGTTATATCGGTCCCTTTTGCCAGAACAATTCCTTTCCCAAGTTCAAAGTCGAAGTTCTGCCTGTAAACTACCGGGTTGTTCATAATGCCGGTGAGACGCAGGTAGACGGGGCCGCTGAAAGTTGACACAGCTTCCACTGCCTTCGCGAGTTCGGTGCAATCGGCAGGAGATACAATCACAATTCCGGGAACAGCGCTTACAATGGCGATATCCTCCATGCAGTAATGCGTGTTCCCGAACAAGCCATTGGCAAAGCCGGAACTGAGGCCAACCAGCTTTACATTCCGGTGCATGTATCCCATGAAATGCCGCATAGGCTCGCATGCCCGCAATACCGAAAAATTGGCAAAGGAAATCGCAAAGGGAATAAAATCTTCAGTGGCGAATGCGGCGGCGATCCCAAGCATGTTCTGTTCGGCAATGCCTGTATTGATAAGCCTTTCACGAAATATTTTGGCAAAGTGGTCAAGTCCCGAAGTTTTTTCCAGGTCGCTGGTGAGCACGATCACTTTCTCATTTTCCCTTGCCAGTTCAAGCAATACCTGGCCAAGGGCACTGCGTTGCCCAAGCAGTGACCAAACCCTGATATTTGACGGATTAATTTGTATCATGCGGGTCGTTTTGCTTGGGATATTTCAGCGATCGCCTCATCAAATAATTCCTTTGAAAGGCTGTTGTGATGCCACGCGTTGTTGTTCTCCATAAAGGAAACCCCTTTTCCCTTAATCGTCCGGGCAATGATCGCACGGGGCTTCAGCTCTGTGCAGGGATGCATCAGTGCATCGAGCAGCTGGCTGATGCTGTGCCCGTCATCCACGGTGATTACATCCCATCCGAAGCCATGCCACATGTTTTCAAGATGGGTGTTCATAACATCGCAGGTTTTTCCGTCTGATTGCATGGAATTCATATCCACCACCGCGGTCAGATTGGAAAGGTTGAAATGAGGCGCGGCCATGGCAGCTTCCCATACCGAACCTTCATTGCATTCGCCGTCACCCAGCAACACATATACCTTGTAAGGATTTGCGGTTTTTTTTGAGACCAGGGCCAGGCCAACCCCGTATGACAATCCGAAACCCAGCGTCCCGTTTGAATACTCTATACCCAGTTCGGGGTTCAGGGATGATGCGCCCGGCAGGAGCCCCCCGTTTTGTCCGAAGGTAAAGAGTTGTTCTTCGCTGATGATATGGGCTGCTTCCAGCGCTGTATAATGCGCCAGCGAGCCGTTTCCCTTGCTCAGGATAAACCGGTCGCGGTCTTTGCACTTCGGGTTTACCGGATCCAGGCTCAGCACCCCGCCATATAGCGCCGCGATGATTTCAATGATGGAGAGGCACCCTCCAAGGTGGGCTCCTTTTGACCCTGTCATGTGAGCCAGCCGGAGCACGTTGACCCGCATCCTGGCGGCGGCCTCTTCGCACTTTCTTATGGTTTCATCCGAGGCTTTCATAACAAACCTCCGTCAACACGAATAACCTGTCCGGATATATTGGCCGAAAGGTCCGAAGCAAGGAAGAGCGCGGTCTCGGCTATTTCAGATGGCTTCATGATTTTTCTGGTTCCGCCTGCCTGACTGTTCCCCGGAATGACTTCTTCCGGCAAACAAACCAGGATGTCCGTATCCGTCATACCCGGCGCGATGGCATTGGCCCTGATCCCGGAAGAAGCAAGCTCCGAAGAAATCACGGAGGTGAAGCAGATCAGGGCGGCTTTGGAAGCGCCATAGGCCGCTTTACCGGCGTTCCCGTCGATCGCCGCTGTTGATGCAATGTTGATGATGTTTCCGGACTTGCGTCTGGCCATGAGTTTTACCAGGTATTGGGTGAATAAAAACGGACCGAAAAAATTCACTTCGAAAACCTCTTTCAGGTTGTTTGCCGGTGTCATCTGAAACAGGGCGCTGTAGCCGATCCCGGCGTTGTTTACCAGCACATCGACCGGCTTTTTAAATGCAGCGATTTGCTTTGCAGCTGATTTAATTTCATCCGGTTTGGCCATGTCAAAACAGATGGGGACGATTTTCACCGCCCAGGTTTCGGCAAGCCTGGAGGTGAATTCTGAAAACCCTGCATCCTCCCGGCGCACACAGGCAAATATGCTTGCCCCATGAGATGCAAACAGTTCGAGGATCGCTTTGCCGATTCCCCTGTTGCAGCCCGTGATCACAGCAGTTTTGCCGGTTAACAACTTACAGCCTGACGCCATATTTCCTCAATATTTCGATTCCTTTGAGAAAAGAACTGAATTCAATGATATCATCGGTCTCCATCATGATGTCAAAAGTCTCCTCCAGCCGTGCTACCAGGCTCATGTGCCCGACCGAATCCCACGTATCGACACCCTGGTATTCAAGCTTCTGCAACTCATTTTTTGTCACGCCAAACAACGTTATGAATGTTTCCCTGTATTTTTCAGCGTTCGTCATAGCGTTAGTCTATTCCTTGTTTATAGAGGCGGGAAAGATAGATATTTTCGGGATTGAAAAAGGTGTTATCCCTGAGCTTTTTGAAAGTAAACCATTCTCCTTTCCCTGTAAAAACAAACCCCATGGATTTAAACAGCTGCATCTCCCGGGCATTTAGTGAATTGGGCTGAAACCCGGTATACCGGATCATGCAGATCTCTTCATTTTTCAACGCGCTTATGACTTTCCCCAGGAAGAAGTTCACGACGCTCCCGGCCAGTTCTTTGTCAAAAAGGGTCTGTTCGATGGAGGCAACATTCCCTGCAACGCTGCAAATCACCTGGCCTTGCAGCAGGTTGTCCCGGTCAAGAAGCTGGTATGACCGGTATTGAATAGGGTAGGGGTTATTCCTGATCCTCCAGGTAAAATAGGCGTTATCCTGCAACATGAAGCATAGCGGACCAGGTGCCGCCGCCCGCTGAAAGAGGCCGGTATTGTCACCGGTCTCCCGGTTGATGTGATACGTCATTTGCCGGCAGGGAAGGAGCTTGCGCCTGAACGAATACAGGGAGGACATGCCTGCCAGGATGGCCATTTTATACTTCGCGGAAACACTTATTTCCGGTTTATTCGATAAAATATTTTTGTATGCCTTCACCGGGTTTAACACGAGGACCGAATAATTCGTTTTAAATGATTTCCCAAAACCAATCCGCTTGTAGGTTGCAGGGATGGTGTTGAATCCCCACAGGAATTCTACCCCTGACTTTTTACACGCTTCGGTCAGCACAGCAAACAGCTCTTTCAGGATGTCGGTATTTCTATACCTGGCAATGGCGTTGATCCCGACGAGGGTATCCTCTCCCTTGGCGGCCAGAAACCAGGTCCCGTCGCTGGAGATCATTTTGTGAATGATGGCGCACTGAGTCCCGACAAGCACCGGTTCTTTTCCTTCGTCCACCTCCCATGCCCCGGCATATATGACCTTCCGGTCGGGCCCCTCCAGGAATTCCCAGGAGAATTCGCTTTGTTTCCTTGCCTTCCTTCCGCCGGGACGGTTAATGCCGCGCGAATTGTTAAAAAAATCATTGACTACTGTATATTCCGAATCCCTGATTAATTTTATCTCGAGAGGCATGGTCAAAGATAAAAAAAAGATGAATTGCCGAATCTTTCGGATTGTTGTTTTTTACAGCTTTTATAAGTTAAATTTTTACGATCATTTTGCCCTGGTTTTTCCCGTCGAAAAGGTCGATAAAGGCTTGTGGAATATTTTCAAATCCCTCCACGATCGTTTCAACATAGTCCAGTTTTCCTTCCTTCAGCCAGAGGGCCAGTTGATTAAACGCTTCCGGGAATTTCGTTGAAAAATCGCTCACGATAAACCCCGTCATGGTAGCGCTTTTGGTTAACAGGAGCGGCTGAAGGCGGGGCCCCATAGGCATCTTTGTTTCATTGTACATGGAAATGGCGCCGCAAACGGGCAACCTGGCATGTTTGTTTATGTTCGCCAAAACCGCATCTGAAATTTCACCGCCTACGTTGTCGAAATAAATATCAACCCCGTTTGGACAGGCGCTCCGGACAGCCGACTTCAGGTCGTGCTTGGTTTTATAGTTGATCGCGTGGTCAAATTTAAATTTTGATTTAAGGAGTTCTGCTTTTTCGTCCGAACCCGTTATGCCGACTACCGTGCATCCATAAATTTTACCTATCTGCCCCACCACGCTGCCAACCGCGCCTGCAGCGCCGGACACCACCAGGGTTTCGCCCGGCTTTGGAATTCCGATCTCGGTTAAGCCCAGGTAAGCAGTCAGTCCCGTCATTCCTAAAACGCCGAGGTAGGATGATAAAGGAGATACTTTGTCATCCACTTTTATTAACCCTTTGCCATCGGATACCTGGTACTGCATCCATTGGAGGTTTCCCGAAACAAAATCACCTTTTTTGAATGTTGCATGTTTGGAGTCAGCCACTTGGGCTATGATTCCCGATTGAATCGGCTGGCCAACCTGGAAAGAGGGGACATAGGATTTGGCATCATTCATCCTGCCGCGCAAATAGGGATCAACGGAAACATACAGTGCCTTTAATAAAACATGCCCGGAAGGGGGAACCGGAATGGCGGCGCTGGTAAATTCAAAATCGGCCAGGGTCGGTTTGCCAGCCGGTCTTTTCTTTAAAAGGATTACTTTATTCATATCACGGTTATTTTTAAATATGTTGCAAAGGTGGTGGTAATAATTGTTGGGAGTATTACATGACTATTGTTAAATGTTGCAGGATTCACACATTTCCGGTGAGCATTTTTCTTTTTTATGACCCTCTGAAATAATCATATTGGGACATGCCATGGGTAGACATGCCTGGTAGACATGCCATGGCATGTCTCTGCGGCTAACGACTTGTGTTTTTCGGGGCCACACCATGGTGTGGCCCCACCGCCAGCCGTATCTCATCCCCATTGTGTTAAACCTGCCAGCAATGTGTGAATCATGCAACTCTTTCTATGAATTATGTAATGGAAACGCCAGCAAAAAGAACGAACCTTTGTACTAAATTTCAATAAGCAGGCGATGGAAAAAAAACTCTTTGTGCTGTCGGGCGGCGGGTGCCGCGGTTTTGCCCATTTGGGGGCTGTAAAAGCGTTGTTGGAGGCGGGGATCATCCCGGCCGAAATTTCCGGCACGAGTTCCGGCGCCATCGCCGGGGCATTTTTAGCTTGTGGTTTTTCCCCCGATGAGATTAAAGATATCTTCATTGAAAACCTGAAATTAAGCATGCTCTCCTTCAACGGGTTCAAGATGGGGCTGATCTCGATGAAAAATATCAGGACCTTTCTGGAGAAAAATTTACGATTCAAGCAATTTGAAGATCTGCCAATCCCTTTTTATGCAACTGCAACCAGTTTCACTGATGGCAGCCAGCACATATTCAACCACGGAAATATCATCGATGTCATTCTTGCTTCCAGCTCTATCCCCGTCATTTTTCCGCCTATGGAAATTCAGCGCACGCCATACGTTGACGGAGGCATTTCCAACAACTTGCCCGTTGAACCTTTTATCGATAAAAAAAAGGATGTTGTTTGCATTTATGTTAATCCGATTACGTCATTTAAACCCGGGGAGGGTGTTTGTGAGATCATGGACAGGGCAATACATCTGGGTTTCCGGGAGAAAATCACCCAATCCGCTGATGGCTGTTTTTTATTTATTGAGCCAGGGGACTTAGGGGGATACGGGCTTTTCGACATTCAAAAAATCAGCGAGATATTTGATGTGGGCTTTGATTTCACGAAAAAACTATTGGAGAACCGCAGCAAAACGGCGGTTACTAAAACCTGAGAACCATTGGAAGGGCAGGGGAATTCCTTATTGTTTCATGATCTTTCCGTCGCCCATTTCGATGATACGGTGGGTTTTCTTTGCAAAATCTCCGTCATGCGTCACGACCAGCAAAGTCTGGTGATGCTCCTCGGCAAGTTGCCTGAAGATATCAAAAACGATGAGGCTGTTCTTTTTGTCGAGGTTCCCCGTAGGTTCGTCACACATGATAATCTCCGGGTCGTTGATCAGCGCCCGCGCAATCGCCACCCGTTGTTTTTCACCCCCCGACAGCTGGTTGGACTTCTTATCCGCCAGTTTTTCAACATCCAGTTTCCGTAAGTGTTCCATGGCGCGCTCTTTCACTTCTTCTTCTTTGTAACGGCCCAGCTTCAGCCCCGGGAGCATGACATTTTCCAGGGCGGTGAATTCGTTCAACAAATAATGGAACTGGAATACGAACCCGATTTTTCCATTGCGCACCAGGGCAAGTTGTTTTTCACTTTTTCCCCTCATGATCTCGCGGCCTATCGACAATTCGCCTTCATAGTCCGTATCCATGGTAGAGAGAATATAGAGCAGCGTGGATTTGCCACATCCCGATTTGCCGGTGATGGCAATGAACTCGCCCTGATTGATCGTCAGGGAAATATCGTCCAGCACCTTGACAACCACCGGGTCGTGGAAGTTTTTGCAGATATGGCTGGCTTGCAGTACAATGGCGTCATCCATTTTATTTTCCCCTGATAATGATGACCGGATCCATCCCGCTTGCTTTCCGGGCCGGGGCCCAGCCCGCAAGGCAGGTAGTTACGGTGGAAAATGAAAATCCTATAAAATAGAATACCGGATTGTAATCGACCGGGTAGGTTGTTACGGTTGGCAGCGCCACCGTGATAAACGGGATCTGGTCAATCACCAGCGAAAACAGGAATCCGAAGAGCAGGCCCATCAGTCCTCCGAAAAGGCCGATGCTCAGTGCGATCGTCATAAAGATCAGGTTAACGTCTCTTCCTGAGAACCCGGTCGCCTTCAGGATGGCAATGGAGTCCATTTTTTCATAGATCATCATGTTCAGGATGTTGTAAATCCCAAACCCGGCCACAATAAGCAGGGTAATTCCCACAAGGTATGAAATCAGGGTCCTGACAAAGGAGCCGGTTTCAAATTGTGCGTTGGCAGCCTGGATGTCTTCGGCATCTGCCTGGAACAGTTGCGCGTACTCTTTTGCCATGGCAGGTGCCAGGTCCATGTTATTAAGTTTCACCTGGATATCGGTGATATAATCAACGGGCTTTCCCAGTATCTTTTGTGCCGTGCCGATGGATGCGAAACTCTGTACTTTATCCAGTTCCTGTACACCGGAACGGAAAAATCCCACCACCTTCAGCGAAAACTGTTCCTGCGTTACCGTGGTCACCAGTACCACATCGCCGATTCCGGCCATCAGTTTGGCAGCCAGCCCCTCCCCGAGGATGATGCTGTTCGGGATGTTTTTCAGATCGAGTGGGTTGCACGAAACAACGTACTCGCTGAAGTGGAACAGGTTGCTTTCTGCCGTTACATCGATGCCATAAATAACGCCGGTGATGTCAATGGCGCCATCGTTAAAAAATACCGGCGCCGTAATCTTTGGCGCAACGCCCCTTACGCGGGAATCCCTGTTAAGTACCTGCGTAATAGCTCCGCTGTTGTAAATTGCCTGTCTGCTGCTTCCCGCTTTTACCGACCTGATGAAATTATAACGTTTTTTAAATTCGCCCAGGAGGTGAACCGGTTGATGAAGATTGGGTTTTATCTCATTAAATATCCTGATATGGGCCGTGCGGTTCAGCATCAGCCCGTCGAGCAGATTATTCAACCCCGACATGAAACTCAACAGGGCAATGAACATGGTGATGCTGAAAGTAACACCGATCGCCGCCACCAGGGTTTGTTTCCACCTGGCAAACAGCAGTGCAACGGCAATCCTGGAGATTAATCGGATGTTCATCGGGCAGGCTCCTCTATAACATCACCTGCCGTAAGGCCCTTTAGTATTTCCGCCTTCTGATAATCCATGAGGCCCACCACCACCTTTCTCATTTTGCCGCTGGCCAGTTTCACCATGGAATCCCCTGCCAAACAGTTCCTGGGAATGGTAAGTACTTTTTCTTTTTGCTGAATGACGATGTTTGCTTCCAGCGACAGGTTTGGGTAAAGTGTGGCAGGCATGGTTACAAAAGCAGCTTTGACGGTAAACGACCTGGATTGTTCATCCATCAGGGGCTCAATTTTCGACACCATGGCTTCGAATACCTTGCCCTTGTAACTGTCCATGGTGTAGAGCACCCGCTGTCCATGGCGGATGCGGGCAATATCGTATTCATCCACTTTCATTTCAATCAGGAAGTTTGCTGCATCTCCAATTATTGCAACCGGGCTTAACAAATTGACCGACTCTCCTTTTTCCTTCAGAATTTTGTACACTTTCCCGGATGTTTCCGCTTTAATGTAGTAATCACCTGTTTGCAGGGAACTTATCTTCAGGTTTGTCTGGCTCTGTTTGGAAGCAAATTCAAGCTGCCGTTTCAGTTCGCGGTAATGGATGCCTGCAACCTGGTAAGCCGCGAGCGAATTTTTGTAGGCCAGTTGCTTTTGCTCGTACTCGACCCGGCTGCCAATGCCCTGCGACCACAGGTTACGCTGCCGCCACAGCAGGAGGGAGTCATCCTTCATTTTATTCTGCGCGGTGGTGATGCCCAGTTTTGCTTCATTCAGTTTCTCCGAATTGACCTGCATGCCGGCATTGTCAGCCGCCAGCCTTGCATTATAGGTATTCAGCGCTGATGACTCGTTCAGCACTTTCATAAGGGCCGTTCCTTTCGAAATGGTATCTCCCTCGGTTACATAGATTTCCCGGATCAAGCCATTTACCGTTGAAAAAACCTGGAACTGATTCAGGCTTTTTACAATCCCGGAGGCATACACTGATTCCGTGATATTTTGTACGACAGGGCTGATCTTTTGATTGCTCTTTTTACACGATCCAAGGAGAAGCAGGACAATAATGAAAGGATAGTATTTCATAGTTAAAAACATATCGCCGGGTAACCGTACAAAGTTGAAACTTAATATTTAGGGAGATGTTACACAATATTTACTATTCGTTACATCATTCACACTTCTCCAATGACAGGGTGCATAGATGAATATTTGCTAATTTTGCCGCATGAACCATGAAGATCAGGCGCAGGAACTCGTTCTGCAATACACCTTTGATGTTACCACTGCCGATTGCGACATGTATGCCAGGCTTCGGCCGGGCGGACTGGTCAGTTTCCTGATTATCGCTGCCACGCAGTCGGCTGCCACGCTGGGTTTCGGTTACGAATTTCTCAGCAGGCATCGCCTATACTGGGTGCTCAGCAGGATGACCGTTGAGATTTACCGCCCGCTCAGGTGGGGCGACAAGGCGATTGTGGTGACCTGGCCAAAAGATGTGGACGGTTTGCTTTACCTCCGTGATTTTGAAGTCAGGGATCAATCCGGGGAAATTGTGGCCAGGTCGACCTCAGGCTGGCTGGCAATCGATATTGCATCGAAGCGGCCACGCAAGGTGGAGGACAAGTTCAGCTATATGTTCGACCTGATGAAAAACAAACACGCGCTGCTTACGAAGCCGGAAAAACTGCCGGCAGTTCCCGCAGGCGAAACATACAATCTGAAGGCCACCTGGTTTGATTTCGACCTGAACAAGCATGTCACCTCCAGCCGCTACATCGACTGGATGGTGGATAACCTTCCGGACGATGTCCTGGTTCATCAATATCCCGGATCAATCTCGGTCAACTATATGAAAGAAACCATGCTGGGAGAGTTAACAAGGCTTACTGTTGCCCTTGAACCAGTCGGGAGTTATCTTTTCGAAGGGGTCAGTTCTGATGGCGTCAAGCCGACCTTCAGGGGAAAGATTGGATTCATGTCCACTCACTGAATGGTAATTAACTGAAGAGAAACCTTGCGGGTTATTATGTCAAAACGTTTTTTGTAAAAAGGCCCGGAGGTTTGAATGGATAATCCCCTGATTTGTATTACCCTTGAAATCATCCATGGTGACAACAAATTTCGGATAATTATCCCTGATCAGCAAGAGATTCCCGAATTCCCGTTCAATCGTTTGATCATCAGTTAAAAGATAAGCGCATTGTATATATATTTTTTCTCCCTGCCGCTCACAGATAAAATCGATTTCTTTATCGCCTGTTTTTCCGAAATAAACATTGAACCCCATCCTGATCATATGCTGAAACACACTATTTTCGATAAGTTTATTGATATCCTGAGGCTTATAACCAATGATGGCATTTCGTAAACCAAGATCCTCGAAATAATATTTCTCACTCGTTTCGAAAATTTTCTTTCCCTGCAGATCGCAGCGTGGGACTCTTGTGATATAATATGCCGATGCCAGGTACGACAGGTAATTGGCAATAATGACAGGAGAAATTGCCATCCGTTGTGATTTCAGGTAATCACTGATACGCTTTGTTGAAATGAGACTGCCGGTTGAATCAGCCAGAAACCTGATCAGGTTTTCGAGGAAATTGACATTTCTGATGTTATACCGGGCAACCACATCTTTAAGGAGAACAGTAGCATTGATCGATTTGAGGTAATCAAAAACCACCTGGTCAGTTAACGGAAAAACCATCAGGTTGGGCAACCCGCCATATTTGAGATATTTACCCAGGCTCTCGGCTGTATCTGTACTCTTGTGAAAAATTAAAAACTCTGGGAAACTCAATCCATGAATTCTGATTTCTATGTACCTGCCACTAAGAACAGTGGCCAAATCGCCTGAAAGCATTGAAGAACTACTCCCCGTACACCAGATATCCATGTTTCCTGTGACCAGTAAACTACGTAACGCTTTTTCAAATCGTTCAATCTCCTGAACTTCATCAATAAACAGGAAATTCATCTCCCCCGGACGGCGGTTTTTCTCAACATATTCAAGAAGATCCTTGTCGTTACTTATAAAATCAAACTCATGAATATCCTTGTCAATATAGATAACATGAGAACCAGGATGAAACGTTTCAACCAGTTCCATGATCTGAAAAAGCATAAAACTCTTTCCAGTTCTTCGCTGTCCGGTAAATATTTTAATGAGGTTTTTCGCGAGAAAAGGCCGGGCACGGTCAATGTAAAGCGGCCGTTTGATGTGCGGTTTGATATTTGAGTTCATAAATATTAAATATACTTCAAATATACGAAACTAATATGAAATATATCAAGTATACTTTAAAATTAAAGTAAACGGTCGCCAGGCCAGTGAAGTGGTCCCTGATCGCCGGATGAGCATGCGATTCGGGAAAGGTATTACCATTATTTTTTCTTCAGGGGACGCCAGAACGGCAGGGGAGAGGTCATTTTATGGCAGTGGCAATACATTGAGTTTTTTCAGCTCTTCCATCGTGACACTTGGTGGCATTTCTCCCTTTTTGATCTTTCCGATAACCACTTTAGCAACCGTGTCGGCCGCCACTTTGGTCTTGAAGCCTTCGTTGCCCGGCTGCCCGGGGATAGCAGGCTGGTGAATAAATAACTTCTTGTCTCTGAGAATATCATACCCCCATGTTTTATTGACCGAAGGAATGATGACATAGGAATAGCCGGCACTTTTGCCGGCATCTCCTGCCGGGTACTGAGGGGTGCCCTTCTGGTTGCTGCTTTTGTCCTGGGCGCTCAGGTTAAGACTGAAGGTTATTGAAAAAATCAAACAGAAACAGTACATCAGATTATGAGAAGTAATTTTCATTGAGTGAAGTTTTATCAGGTTGGTTATAACAATTCCTCGAACTGTTTTTTCACCCCGGAATTGCGCGCTAAATTAAAAAATGATTTGGCATAGCGATCCCCGGACCATGTGATTTGTAAATGTGTTGCAAGAACTTTTTCCTTTGTAGTGCCATTTACCTGCCGATCGCTCTGTTCGAAAACTAATACCTGATTGGCAGGTTACCGTTTTTCAAACCTCCCTGTTTTTTCCTCAATTTTTATCCGGTATACAGTGGCTTTCAAATGCATGGCCTCCAGCTTATGTAACGGATCAAGTCCGTGGGTTTCAAAACAACACTTTGGATTCTTCTCAAGCATCCTGGTTTTCATGCCCCGTATTGTATGCCCCAAAAGGCAGCCATCATCATACAGATAAGCTACAGGCACTACATAACTTTTTTCATCGGCATAACAACCAATTCTGCCTATTACGTTTGTAGAAAGTACATGAACAATTTGTTCTTCAGTTAATTCTCCCAGCATAATTGTTTTTTTTTAGTGTAAGTGAATAAAATGTCAACGTTCAGCATGATTAAGCGCAGTTCCTTGCAAATACTGCATAACCGGGATTATAACAAGTCATCCTTCATTTTCCCGTGGTGAGCTGGTATTTATATACAGACAAAACTATTTTCAAATTTCTTCATGACTGTTATATAATTATTTAAATCAGTTGCAAGTTTCACACTTTTCAATCCTGAAATTCCCTTAACCCACCTTAACATAGTCAAATGGGTTTCTTATGTAACATTTAAGACGCTGATTATGCGTTGATTGTGAATATTTCTATTGTTTATTTAGTCTGATTTCGTATTTTTGCGCCACTGATCCTATGTCAGCGAGTTGAATAACCATATTACAAATAACCTGGTTTAAATATATGCGATTCCGAATCATAGTTCTCGCCAAACAGGTGCCCGATACAAGGAATGTCGGCAAGGATGCCATGAAAGCCGATGGCACCGTGAACAGGGCAGCCCTGGCAGCCATTTTCAACCCCGAAGACCTTCATGCATTGGAGCAGGCCCTGAGCATCAAAGACAGAATCCCTTATGCTGAAGTGATCCTGCTTACCATGGGACCAACCCGGGCAGCCGAGATCATACGCGAGGCGATGTACCGCGGCGCCGACCATGGCTACCTGATCACCGACCGCAAGTTTGCCGGCTCCGACACGCTGGCAACATCCTATGCATTATCATTGGCCGTGAAGAAACTGGCCCCTTACCATCTTGTGATATCCGGGCGCCAGGCTATCGATGGCGACACCGCCCAGGTTGGCCCGCAAACCGCCGAAAAACTGGGTATTCCCCAGATAACCTACGCCGAGGAGATCCTTTCGCTGGATGCCAAGAAGATCATCGTAAAGCGCAGACTTGAAAGGGGCGTGGAAGTGGTGAACTCAACCCTGCCGGCGCTCATCACCGTGCACAGTTCGGCGCCACCCTGCCGCCACCGGATCGGGAAACTTCTGATGAAATACAAGCATGCCCGCACAGTGACTGAACTGCAGAATGAAACCAAGGACTACACGGAACTTTATAACGAACGGCCCTACCTGCTCATCGAGGAGTGGTCGGCCGAAGACCTGAAGGCCGACGCCGAAAGCCTCGGACTGTCGGGATCACCCACCAAGGTGAAAAAGATCGAAAACGTGGTATTTCAGCACAAGGAATCGAAAATCCTCGGCAATTCCGATAAGGATATCGAGAAGCTGATGCAGACGCTCATCAGCAGCCATATCATCGGTTAGGAGTTATTGAGCGTATGAGTTTATTTAAATTTTATAATGGTTTTATGGGTACTTCACTATTTGAATAAACTTGTTCCGTAGGAACAAAATATGGGTAGAAAAGAAGAATATTGTGTTCGATATTTCGTCCCGTACGGGACGAAACCCTTCAATTCAACCTGTTTTCTACCCAGATTAAATCCCTGACGGGATTTTAAAACAAACATTAAACAGCCTGTCAAACAGTCTAAGTTAAAAGAGGTAAAACTGAAAATCAGAATACTGTGAACAATATATTTGTTTATTGCGAAGTAACCGAAGAGCGGTCGATTGCCGATGTTAGCCTCGAGTTGCTGTCGAAAGGCAGAAAACTGGCTGACGAACTTAAAGTTAAACTCGAGGCAGTGGTAATCGGGCATAAGGTGGTAAAAGCGGAAGCCCTGCTTTACCCGTTTGGCGTGGATGTGATCCATTACGCCGACGATGAAAAGTTGTTCCCGTACACGACCCTTCCGCACGCCAGCATCATTATCGAACTTTTTAAAAAAGAGCAACCCGGGATCGTGCTGTTCGGGGCCACCAGCATTGGCCGCGACCTGGCACCAAGGGTGGCATCGGCCCTCCGTTGCGGTCTTACAGCCGACTGCACCAGCCTGGAGATCGGCGACCATTTCGAAAACAAAACCCAGACCGAATACAAAAACCTGCTGTACCAGATCAGGCCTGCCTTTGGCGGCAACATCATTGCCACCATCATCAATCCTGAAACAAAGCCGCAGATGGCCACCGTGCGCGAAGGCGTGATGAAGAAGGAGTTGTATTCTGTGAAATACAAGGGGAAACTCAATAAAATTGATGTCCGGAGCCTGCTCAGGGACGAAGACTTTGCCGTTACCATCATCGAGCGGCACCTCGAGAAAAGCAGGATTGATATTAAGAATTCGCAGGTGATCATCGCAGGAGGATACGGCGTAGGATCGAAGGAGAATTTCCAGTTGCTGTTCGACCTTGCCGAAGTGCTGGGGGCACAGGTGGGCGCTTCGCGTGCCGCCGTGGATGCCGGGTTTGTGGAACACGAGCGACAGGTAGGACAGACCGGGGTCACCGTAAGGCCAAAACTCTATATTGCCTGCGGTATTTCAGGTGCTGTGCAGCATCGCGCCGGCATGGACCAGTCGGCCCAGATCATTTCGATCAACACCGACATCAACGCCCCGATCAACCATATCGCCGATTACACGATCATTGGCAACGTGGCCGATGTCATTCCCAGGATGATCAAGTATTATAAGAAAAACTCGAAGTAAAACCATCATGGAAAATTTCTATACCGACAATCCCCATCTTAAGTTTCACCTTACCCATCCGTTGATGGCCAAAATTGTGAAATTGAAGGAGGCAGATTATACACAGAAAGACAAATTCGATTTTGCCCCGCTCGATTATGAAGATGCCATCGACAGTTACGACAAGATCATGGAGATCATCGGCGGGATCAGCGGCGGAATCGTTGCCCCGAATGCCGAATCGGTCGACAAGGAGGGCCCGCAGTTGGTTAACAACGAGGTGAATTACGCCAGGGGAACACAACAGAATTACGATGCATTCGTCAAGGCCGGACTGGTAGGGTTTTCACTTCCCCGCGAATACGACGGGCTCAATATGCCCCATGTTCCCTATGTTATGTCGGGTGAAATCGTTTCACGCGCCGATGCTGGTTTTGCAAATATATGGGGCCTTCAGGATTGTGCCGAGACCATCCTCGAGTTTGCATCCGACGAGCTGAAGGATGAATTCCTGCCACGTTTCAACAAGGGCGCCACTGCAGCCATGGATTTAACCGAGCCCGACGCGGGTTCCGACCTCCAGGCTGTGCAGCTGAAGGCCACCTACGACACGCACCGGCACCGCTGGCTGCTCGACGGCGTAAAACGTTTTATTACCAATGGCGATGCCGATATATCACTCGTTCTTGCACGCTCGGAAGAGGGAACCACCGATGCACGCGGACTTTCGCTGTTCATCTATGACCGCAAGGATAAAGCCGTTACCGTGCGGCGCATCGAAAACAAGCTCGGGATCAAAGGATCGCCCACCTGCGAACTGGTATTCCGCCACGCACCGGCAAAACTCATTGGCGATACCAAACTCGGACTGATCAAGTATGTAATGTCGCTGATGAACTCAGCCCGTTTGGGTGTTGGTTCCCAGTCGGTCGGCCTGGCCGAGGCCGCTTACCGCGAAGCGTTCAAATATGCCACGGAGCGCGAGCAGTTCGGGAAATCGATCATCAAGTACCCGGCTATTTATGAGATGCTCACCAACATGAAGGTGAAGATCGACGGGATGCGCTCGCTGCTCTATGAAACTGCGCGTTACGTTGACCTTTACAAAGGCTTCAGTTTTGCATTCCGCGAACGCAAACCCGAGGGTGATGAACGCCAGGAAGCCAAATATTATCAGAAGCTGGCCGACATGTTCACCCCGCTGCTCAAACTTTATACCAGCGAAGCCTGCAATCAGATCGCCTACGATGCCATACAGATTTTTGGCGGTACAGGATATATGAAAGACTTTCCGATCGAACGGATATACCGCGATGCCCGTATCACCACGATCTACGAAGGCACCTCGCAGCTTCAGGTGGTAGCAGCCATCAGGTATGTTGGAAACGGCGGTTATCTTTCGGCCATGCGCGAACGGGCTTCTCTCCCGGTGAAACGCGAACTGGAATACCTTAAAAGTTCGCTCGAAAAAATGACCGACCAGTTCGGCAAAACCGTTGAAAAGATCAACGAATACAGCGACAACGAATATTTCGATTTCCACTCGCGCCGGCTGGTCGAGATGGCGGCAAATGTGCTGATCGGGTACCTGCTGCTGTACGATGCCAACCGCAACGATGACTATACCATGAGCGCCGATATCTTTATCCGCAAAGGAAGGGCTGAGAATGTCGCCACCGTCAGTTTTATCAACAACTGCCACCCGAAAGAGGTGAATGATTACAAACTGTAGAAGGCTCGCTGCATAAGAGAATAACCTTAGCAGCTGTTACGAAGTTACGTTTCCAATATTTGGCTTGAAGGCCCCCATGGAATCAGTGCCCCGGGTTTTCTAACTTCTTCAGCATAAATTCATTGTAGATACGGATGATCTGGAAAACATCGCGATGGGTGTACTTCTTGTCATGAATCTGTGTTACGAGCTCCGGATCTTCATTGAGGTAGGTTTCCGCACTTTTCTTAAGAACTGAGTTCAGGCCGACATAGGTAACGGTGCTGCTGGTTTCGGCAAAGTACACGGCTACCTTTTTATCTTTCTTTTTGATATAATAGGCGAACGACGGCGCACTTCTTTCTATCGTGTATTTTGATACAACCGACGCGCCGTGCTTGTCGCTGATCTCGTACACGCTCCGCATATAGAGGGTCGCGTATCCCGTTTCGAGAACCAGGAGCCAGTTCTTTTTCGATGGTTTCTTGTTCTCATTAAAGGCTATGGGGATACACTCAAAATCAATGATTTCCCCGTTAGCAAGCGTTATGGAAAGAAGCGAAAGCGAGTCGTTTGGAATTTCCTCCTTGGGTGAATTTACCTTCTGCTTGCAAATTATTTCCTTCTTTGCGTAATCTGCGGGCGGCGAAACCAAACATTTCCGGATGGTTCCGTTGGTAAATGTCAAACTCCCCGGAAAAAATGATTGCGCTGATACCGCTGCCCCCAACAGGGTGAAAACCAATAACAAATTGAACTTTAGATGCATGTGGCTCGTTTTAAAAAGTGAAGAATGAGTGGATTTGGATCTTTTCTGAAATCAAGTTTCACAAATATATTGCATCTTAATCAAAAAGCGAAATTAATTTTGTACACCGTGGCGCAGGTACAAATTTATGCCGCAACCCCTCTGCCTTTTTGCGCTAACTCGTAAAAATGCTGAAAGGTGACATCAACTTTCTGTGAAAAGATCATTCTGTCGTAGCTACTAATTGGCAAATGCTCACCCAGGATGAGTTGAATTTCCCGTTTCACCCGCTCCTGCGTTGCTTTTTCTTTCCACCATTCCTGGATCAGGATTTTATTTTTTGCATCAAAGAGCTTTTCCAGGAGAGTATGAGCCGCAAGTTTCACACTTTTCTCTTCTTCCCTGGTCAGCTTATCTTTTTTCAGCAGGTCGAACAATTCCAGTTCTGCCTCCGTCATTTCATTCCTGGCTGCCCGTTGTTGTTCTTCATTCAATGCTTCAGCCTGCTTCAATAATTCCTCGTAGGCCTCATCAATGGATAAACTCCCGGAATTATAGTCATCTATGATCCTCTGGAAATCAGCCAGGAATGATCCTCTGGTCTTATTCTGAGCCATCATTTGTTTTATCTTGATTTCCAACAACTCTCTGAGGTCGGCAAATTGAATGTTCTTATGCTGCTTTTCAGGAAACTCACGTCGTAATAAAGCAAAATCCAGTTTGCTTAAATCTATCTGCTTCCAATTCTCAATGACATACTCAGCGTTATTATCGGCCCCCAAATCACCTTTTCCAAGGATACTCGTATCAAGCAACTCATCTATTTTCTTTTTCGCCCGCTCAACTGCTTCATCCTGATCGACATTCCGGTCAACTACATCCCGGAGATACTGAAAAACATCCCGATGCTTCTTAATCATTGGAAAGTCATAAACTTCCGGTTTAGCTGAATCATACAATGATACAATGGTATTCACATACAAGCCTAACTGCTTTTTGAATTCATCCTTTCTCAAAATGAGATTGGCGAATTCCTGAAAAAGTTCAATCTCTTTAAATCCCCTTTCGCCAAGGTTCAAAATCCTGTCAACATCGGCTCCCAAAGTTTTGCAATATGTTTTAGCTTCTGAAATTACCTGTTCCAGTAATACCAGTAATTCATCAAACTCTTTTGCAGGGTATTCGTCATCTTCATTTCCGGTTGCCGCCTCTTTCCCTTTGGTGCCTTCGGCATAGGCAGCCAAGGCAATTTTTAGGTTTCTGAAAACCCCGAAATAATCGACTACCAACCCGTTTTTCTTGCCCTCAATGACCCTGTTTGCCCTTGCAATGGCTTGCATGAGGGAATGATTCTGCAAGGGCTTGTCAAGGTACAACGTTGATACAGACGGTGCGTCAAACCCGGTCATCCACATGGCTGTGACAAATACAATCCGGTAGGTGTTGTTCGGATCTTTGAAATAATCTTCAATATTGCGGCCGTCATCATCAGGATGATCAATCAATTCCCTATGCGGCCTGATATCAAGACCGGCTTCCCTGAATACTTTTTCTTCTTCCTTATCGCTGCCTTCCTGGCTGATCACAACTGCCATCCTGGTTACATCTTCCGACATAAAGATAAGCGCCCGTTCGTACCTTGCTTTTAACTCCGGATCTTTTTCAACGATTATCTTTTTCCGGAGATCCTTGATTTCTTGTTTCAGGTGGTACTGCACCTTATCGAACATCCTGACGGCGGTGAATTTGTCGATACTGATCACCATGGCTTTCATGGGTCTCCTGAATCCTTCATCGTCAGTAACATCCAACCGGTAGGGAAAATGTTTTACAATATGTCTGGCGATCTCTTCAAGACGGTCGTCACGCCTCACAACCTGGAGAAGTGTGGAATATTCTTTTTCAAGTTTCAGCTTCTGATCTTCCGACAGGTTTTCGTTTTCAAGGATCGCCGCGGCATCTCTGACCAGGTCGGGATTTACCTGTTCAACCCTGGGAACGCTTTTTTTATAATAGAGCGGAACGGTTGCTCCATCTTCTACACTCTGGGCGAAATTATATTCTGAGACATAAGGCCCAAACCAATCTTTCGTTAGTTCGCTTCTGAGCAACGGTGTCCCGGTGAATGCAATGTATTGCGCATTCGGCAGGCCGATCCTCATATTTTCAGCCAATGTTTTATATTGTGTCCGGTGGGCTTCGTCAACGATGACGATCCAGTCATTTCTGCCGGTAAGCTGCTGGAATGTCCTTCCGCTTTCAATCCCGAATTTAAAAATGAGGGTGAACACGAAAGCCCTGTTTGAATGGAGGTAATCTTTCAGGGTATCCTTGTCGGCCGGCCTGAAAAAGTTCTCCTTCTGATCTTTCGTTTCAACGATCGTTTCGGTTTCCAGGAAATTACGGTAAATCTGGCTATCCAGATCCTTACGGTCGGTAATGATTAAAAATGACCAGTTACCCGTAACTTTCCGATGAATTTTCCGGGAGAAGAAAATCATTGAATATGATTTTCCCGAACCCTGCGTATGCCAGAACACACCAAGTTTCCCTTTGTTATGATCTTTGTTCTGAAGGGCAACCAGCGCATTGTTTACACCTAAAAACTGGTGGTTCTTGGCAATGATCTTTACTTTGTTCTTATGATAGAGAACAAAATTTTCAAAGTAATCGATCAGCGTTTCTTTTTTACAAAGACCCTCTCCGAATATTTTCAGGCTTAGATGTTCGCCTGTCAGCGCACTCACTTTTTCTATCTCATCCCGTGTGGGTTGGTCATGCGTAATGGAGGTATCTGTCAGTTTCAACCATGAGAAAAAATGGTCCCATGGAGCGGTAAAGCTTCCCACCCGGGTTTGGATTCCATTGGAAACGCACACAAATAAGTTGTACCAGAACAACTGTGGAATATCCCGCCGGTAATCCTGCAGATTTTTATCGTACCCTGATTTTACCTTTTCAGTGGCATTCTTGAGTTCAATCATCACCAGGGGCAACCCGTTGACATAGATCAGCAGGTCGGGACGGCGTGTGATGTTTTGGGTGAGCTGATATTCGATACTTAATTGCGTTACCAGCAGGAAATCGTTGGCATTGGCCGGGCTGAAGTCAAGAATCCGCACATAATCATCTTCGTCATGACCCTGTTTGTTTCTGTAAGTTACCTGAACGCCGTTTTTAAGGAGTTCATAAACCTCTTTATTGGCCAGCACCGGAGTCAAAGCAGCACGACTTTTGGTAATTTCGCTTATGGCATAATCAACGCATGCAGGCGGGATTTGTTCGTTCAGCTTTAACAGGCTTTCTTTCAACCGGTCTTTCAAAACCACCTCTTTAAGATTTTCTCTGCCGAGAAGCTTCTTTTCCCATGCGTTGATGTGGGTATAACCTAATTTATCTGTAAAGAAACTGATATCGGCAACCTCAATGTGTGATTCGTTCAAATAGGCCATTGCGGGTTAAATTAAATGATCGGATATCTTCTTTACCTCTTTATCAAAATCGCTCACGAACGATCTGTCCTGGATCACACGGTATTTTTCAAATTCACTTTCGGCAAATGCCCGGGCAATTTCAGCGGCGACTTTCCCTGAATTGGTCAGTATTTCCTTTTCATTGAATTGTAAAAATGCGTCAAGCCGGGTAATCCAGTCATGCATATTCATCAACGTGTGATTGTTTGCCTGTAGTTCGGCAAAATCGAGATACATGGAAATGATGCGGTTAAGGTTGTTCAGTTCATCTTCATTCAGGTAGTTTTTGGCAATGGCAACATCCGTTTTTCTGAGTTTTCCGCCTGGCGCATTTTTCCAGGTGGTTAACCCCATGTGTTCTTTTTTACTATCAGCGCGCGACCGGATGATCTCTGCCGCCGTTTGGCGGCTGATGGCCCAATGAAGCTTGTTTTGCACCGTGGCAAAGAATTTTCGGGTAATCTCGCCGGAGGCGTCATAATCAACACTGCATTGCGAATAGATATCGGTGATTTTCTGGTAAAACCTGCGCTCGCTTGACCGGATATCCCGGATCCGGGCCAATTGCTCTTCAAAATAATCGTGACCAAAAATATTGTCCGGGTTTTTCAGCCGTTCATCATCCATGGTGAACCCCTTGATGATGTATTCTTTAAGCCGCTCGGTCGCCCAGATGCGGAAGTGGGTGGCCTGTGATGAATTGACGCGGTATCCCACCGAGATGATGGCATCGAGATTGTAAAACTTTGTCTTATACGTTTTACCATCCTCTGCAGTTAGTTCCAAAATGGAACTAACTGCCTGTTCGGTTAACTCGCTGCTTTCAAAAATGTTTTTCAGGTGTTTGGTAATGGCCGGACGCTGAACGCCAAACAGCAGGGCGATTTTATCCTGGGTAAGCCATATGTTCTCATCGCGCAAAAATATCTCCACCTTCACCTTGCCGTTCGGTGCTGTGTAAAGCAGGAATTCGGTAAAACTGTTGTTTGGCGGTATTGGTGTGATTTTCCTTTTCATTTTATGTTGTCATGATGGTTGTTCAGTTAAACTTCCATGCCGTCCCTGCGGGACTTTCATTCATCTGGCAATTTCATTTCTACCAATATTTTGTCCCTACGGGACGGTCTTCTCAGGGATATGATATTTAATGTGCAACTGCTTTCATATCCGGGTTTTGATCCACCATATGCTCAACGCTTAACTTCCCGCTGATCAAACGGGGGAGGAGCAGGTCGCGGGTTTGTTGGAGAAGTTTATTTTTTTTATTAAGTATTAATATTTCATCAAAAAGAGGAATAATAATCTCATTAAATTTATTAATGAATATTTCAGACGGTTTTAGAACCTCTATTCTGTTAAGATTTTCCTGATTAATCTTTGGCTGTGCAGCACCAGTAACAAGCCCAAGTATTGAAAATTTGGATAGCGCTAAATATATATATTCAGTAGAAATAGGAAGCTTACCTTCAATAACATGGGCATGGTTACTCACCCAGAATTTTTCATTCACAAATTGTAGAACAGGATTACCATTACTAGAAATAACAGAGCCATCTTCCGCCAGAAGTAAATATTTGCCATCAAAAATATAATCATTGATATAATCTATGATTTTCGCAGCACCGAAATAAGGAAACTCCCCTTGAATTTCCATCCTAGCCATACTTGACAAAGGCGATCTTTTGCTATCATAGTTATTGGTAACTTCATTTATTCTCACCTTCTCCCATCCTTCTGGTAATGCACCATCTGTACCCTTTGGTACTTCTTCACCTTCTCTATTAAAAAACTTAGTTGTATTGTATCCCGGAAACCGCAACCTCACAAACCATTCTTTGTAAATTTCCCCGGCCATTTCTTCCAATAGCTTGATTCGTTGTTTGTTGTTTTCAATGAGATCGTCATAAACAGATAGAAGGGTTGCGATTTTGTTTTGGATGGTTATTGGGGGATAGGGTATTTTAAATTTTCGTAATATTCCTAGATTAATATGTGGGACACCTGACGAAAAAGCCAAATTTTCAATTCTTTTTAAACATTCTTTTGTTCTGAAATAATAATATACAAACAGGGGATTGGCTTTTGTAATATCGACGGTAAGTTTCATTTGACTTTGCGAGATAATATATTTATCGAACTCACCACATGGTACAATTCCAACTTGTCCTAATGTGCCTCGTTGTGTGAATATTAAATCGCCGGGGAATGCAGTATTTGCAGAAAGCTTATTGGCTTTTTCTTCGCTAACAAAAACGAAATCAGCATTGTTAAATGTACTATCAAACGGTAAGTTTGTTCCTCTAATTACAGGAACACCAAAGTCAACATAGTGTATACCAGAAAGATCAGAGCCAAACGGACCACCTACAAGCGCATTTTTTGAATTTAATTTTATTTCTTCAATGGATATAGATTCCCATTTCATCCCAACATGTCGTTTATTGATTTTGAAATTATTTTATATAACATAGACGATTGTTCTGTAAGAGTATCTAGTTCGCGATTTCGTAAACTGATACGTTGCAAAAATTCTTCATTGCTAATATCATCACTTTCATTATCCACTCCCACATATCTCCCTGCATTCAATGAATAATCCTGTTCATCAGCATACTCTTGTTTGTCAGCTAATTTGCAAAGTCCAACCACATCGGTGTATATCGCTTCGGGGAAACGGCTTTGCAACCAATGGATATTTGTGTACCAAAAGTCAACCTGGTCGATGGCGTTTTTCCAGGTTTGCTGCAACTCATCCAGGGCTTTGACAAGGTTGTTCAGCCCCAGTTCGACCCAGCTTTTATCGGATTTCACCTTCAACAGTTTATCTGCTTCAGTCCAGATTTCAGCAAAGCGCTCTTTTTGCGTTTTCAGGGTGGCATCCACCTCTTTCAATACATTGCCATAAGCGGCCAGAATTACTGTAAACTCCAGCTGGCCGGTATTGTCGGTTGGCAAATCCAACTGCCAGCCGAATGACGGCAATGCAACCTCTGGTAATGTGAATTCTTCGAGTTTTTGCATCAACCCGCTTTCGGCTAATTTTCTCTGTTCTGCGGCTTTGCGTTTGCTTTTGCTCTCGGCGGCGTATTGTTTTAAATTAACAAGCCCGTTTGTGAGTTTACGATGAAAGTCATCAAAACAGACCGGTAATTGCTGGATGCATTCTACAGCCTGCTGTTCGTAATGGGTAATCAATTCAAGATACCGCTTGGTTTCACCGCGGTAAAGGCGGACGATGGCGGCAAGATTCTGGATGTGTTCCTCCGTCCATTCGCGCTGGGCGCGGTTTATCTGGTGATAGGTGTTCCGGGCATCGATAAAAAGGATTTTGTCCCTGCGGGAGGAGTTCACCTTTTGCCTGTCAAAAAACCACAGGGTGGCAGGCAGGGTAACCGTAAAAAACATGTTGGATGGCATCGAGACCATGCAGTCGACCATACCGCTGTCCACTATTTTTTTCCTGATCTGGTATTCCGAATTCCCGGCATCGGAGGCCGAGTTGGCCATCACAAAACCGGCCCGGCCGTTGTCATTCAGCGAAGTGGCAAACAGGGAAATCCAGAGGTAATTGGCATCGGTGATGCTGTCGTCGGTATTTTTTCCCTTGTTTTTCGGCAACCCGTATTTATAAAACCGCGCATCGTTTTTTACCGTGCTTTCCCTGACCGATTTAACGTTAAACGGCGGATTGGCCATTACAAAATCAAACCTGCCCAGGCTGCCGTAAGGATCGCCTTCATAGGAATTTACCTCCGTTATTTCCCCGCGGATGTTGTTCACCATCAGGTTCATCTTAGCCAGGCGGGCTGTTTCGCCCATATACTCCTGGCCGTAAACGTAGATATCGCTCAGGTCGTGGTTGGCTTCCTGAACAAACTTGGCGCTCTGTACAAACATACCGCCCGAACCACAGGCCGGGTCATAGATTTTACCGGCATAAGGCTCGATTACTTCAACAATAAACCGTACAACAGAGGTCGGGGTGAAGAACTCACCCCCTTTTTGGCCTTCGCTCATCGCGAATTCACCCAGGAAATATTCATAAATCTTTCCAAACACGTCACCGGTAGCGTCTTTGGGGATATCGGAGAACGACTTGAGCAGTTGGGGAAGAATGTCGGCTTTCTTTTTCTCAATATCGAAGTAGGCCTCTTTTGGCAACACATTTTTGAACTTTTCATCCTGGTATTCCTCGATGCCTTCCATCGCTTTACGCAGGGCTTTTGCCATACTCTGATCGCCCGGTAAATTCAACAGGTAATCGTAACGCGCATAATCAGGTAAATAGAAACCGCAGTTGGCCAGGGCAATGGCTTCAATCGTCCGTTCAAGGCGGGTGCCCTTATCGGTTTTGTGATCTTCCAGAATTTTCGTTTCGAACTGGCTGTACTTATTATCGGCAAACCGGAGAAAGATCAGACCCAGCACGGGAACGGCATAATCGGCGGCCTTCAGGCCGCCGTAAGCACGAAGGGAGTTGGCCGAAGCCCACAGGTCGTTTTCAAGTTTTTTGAGTTGGTCGTTGGTCATTGTTGCCGGTATCTGTAATTAAGTAATGTATTAAACTGATGTATTTTCCATCACAGAGAATTGGTTTAAGTGTGGCTCCGGACGGTAGTGTATAGATTGTAAATTTAGGTTTTTTTCGGGTCTGTTAAAGTTATGTAAAGTTAAAGAAATTTTGTGATACCTGTGTTTTTATATCTCTGCCAGGAACACGTTCCGGCCACTGAGTTGGGTTCTTATCTGCTGAAGGTTTTCCAGGGTGATCAAACCGGTCACATAGTTGAATCCGGCAGACGAATAGCGTTCCCTGATCTCTTCAAAACGGAAAAGGGCGAAGTCACTCTCAACGGCGTACCGCAGGTAAACATGCACGATGCCCTGGTTGCTGAACTCCAGCCTGTTCTGCAGTTTCATTTTCTTGTATTCATACCGGTAATCGTATCCCAGGGCCGTGATGTCGGAAAGCACGGCCGAACTGGTAGGAAAGCCGCCTGCACCCTTTCCGAACATGAACTGCTTGTCATAAAAGGCCCCTTTGATCACCACCCCGTTGAACTCATCTTCCACATTGTAGATATACTTTTCCTGCGAGACCATCCGGGGGATCACATACATGGAGAGTGTATTGTCCTGGTTCTTGCGGACCTGGCCCACCAGCTTGATCTTCCGGCCCTTTTCTTTCGCAAACCGGATGTCCTGGGCCGAAATTGTCGAGATCCCAAAACTGAATACATTTCCCGGGGAAACATACAGGCCAAAAGCATGCACGGTGATAATCACCAGTTTGTTGAGTGCATCGATGCCCTCCACGTCGAGTGTGGGGTTGCTTTCTGCAAAACCAAGTTCCTGCGCCTGGTGCAGGGCTTCGGCATAGTCAATTCCCTGACCCGTCATTTTCGAAAGGATATAATTTGACGATCCGTTGAGAATCCCGGTGATGCTTTGCAACAGGTCGTTGTCGTAATACTCTTCAAGATTCCGGATGATCGGAATGCTCCCGCAGGAGGATGGTTCGTACAGCAGGGAAACATGGTGTTCCTTTTGCAGGAGGATGAGTTCATCCAGGTGAGCGGCAAGCATCTTTTTGTTGGCTGATACGGTTTGTTTGCCGGCCTGTAGGGATTTCTTCACGATCCTGTATGAAGCTTCAGCATCATCTATCAGTTCCACGATCAGGTTGATATCCTCATCGAGCAGGAGCTCGTCTTCATCAAGGGTAAACATGGAATCGGGAAGCGACCTGGCTTTATCCGGGTCTTTCACACAAATTTTCTTTATGCTTATCCTATCTCCCTGTGTTTGTTTCAACACATGAACCAGGCCCTGCGCAACAACGCCAAAGCCAAACAGTCCGATCGAAATTTTGTCCTTCATCTTTTATGGATTTTGTGAAAAAAATTACTTGTATGACTTTATCCGATTTTTTTGATATCGTAGGGTGTTGACTGGTAAACATAGTAGTTGAGCCAGTTCAGAAACAGCAGGTTGGCATGGCTTCGCCAATTAACCAGCGGCGCCTTCGTAGGGTCATCACCCGGGAAGTAATTTTCGGGCACCGCGATGTCGAGCCCCTTCGCCCTGTCGCGTTCATACTCGTTCCTGAGCGTGTCGGGATCGTATTCCGAATGACCGGTAACATAGACCCGTTTACCATCACGTGAAACCACAATATATACGCCTGCCTCCTGCGATTCGGAAATGATTTCGAGGTCTCCGACCTTTTCAATGTCACTGCGACGCACTTCGGTATGCCGGGAATGCGGCGCCGGGAAAATATCGTCAAACCCCCTTGCGATGGGCGATCTCCTGTTATTGACCGTATGATCGAAGTTGCCGAACATTTTCGAAGGAAGCGGGTATTTAGGAATTCCGTGAAAATGGTACAGTCCGGCCTGGGCAGCCCAGCATATAAGGAGGGCTGAGGTGACGTTGTGAGCCGACCAGTCGAGTATTTCCCTGATCTCTTCCCAATAATGAACGTCCTCGAACGAAAGATGTTCGACCGGTGCCCCGGTAATAATCAAACCATCGAATTTCTGGTGGCTGACTTCTTCAAAGGTCTTGTAGAAATATTCAAGGTGTTGATGCGGGGTGTTTTTCGGTTCATGGCCCCCTGGCCTGATGAATTGTATTTCTACCTGCAGCGGCGAATTGGTCAGCAGCCTGAGAATGTGGGTCTCCGTGGCCTCCTTCAGCGGCATGATATTAAGGATGGCAATGCGCAGGGCACGGATATCCTGGTGGATGGCCTTTGAATGTTCAATGGTAAAGATGTTCTCCTGTAAAAGGATACCCTTCGCTGGTAATTTATCGGGTATGATGACTGGCATGGTTACAAAGTTTTGTTGAAACGGGTTGTTATTAATCAGGAAACTGAAATTGGAATCGGGAAAGAATTGAGGACATGGTTACTGGTAAAATACCGTTAACCCCGCATTCGGACGTACATAGGAAACATGACAGGGAGAATCTGTCGTGACGTAGAAGAAATAATAGCTATTCCCGAAAAGGCGCTGGATGCCCGGGATAATTGAAACAAGCTGAATGTTCTCATGACTTCAAGGCGTTTAGTTTATAATTCCCTTACCGGAATGTCCGGAAACCGGGGCAGGTATTAGCACCTTGCTTTTTACACGTAGGTTGCTAGAGTTTCACAGAGCCTGTTCTCTCCACTCTTCTGTATAAATCAAACACCCTTCAAAAAGGAAAGATGCAATGATTTGCGGTTGCAAATGTAAATAATTTTCTTTAGCCCGAATGCAAAAAATAATTTTCACTCCTGTGAGATCTGATGCCGTGGCTGTCGTGCAGGGTCATGCTGCTGCCCGGAAATTCCATACTTTTGCAATCATTCCGAAGGTATAAGAGCGGGAATCTGTTCCGTTTCTTTGCGACTTAACTGTGATGACAATTCCTTTTCCAATAAATTCAGCGAAATAACCTATGAAACTCGAAACCCTGCTTGCAAATATTGTTCATTACTGCGATGTCCCCGACGACAAGGGCTCATCGCATATCCCCATCTATAACACGGCCACCTTCGATCTGAAACGGCAACAGGGAAATGAGAAGATTTATGACTATTCCCGGTCGGATAATCCCACCCGGAACGCCGTTGAAACCATTTTTAGCAAGGCGGAAAGCGGCGCCGGATGCACCTGTACCAATACGGGCGTGAGCGCCCTGGCCCTCTTGTTTGATGCCACGCTCAGGGCAGGGGATTCGGTGCTGGTTGAAAAAGATTGCTATGGCGGCACCTATCGCCTGCTGAGTGTGCTGAAGGAAAAGAACAACATCCAAACCAGGTATGTCGATTTTTTGAACCTCGATGAGGTTGAGCAGATCATCACACAGGGGGATTTTAAGCTGATCCTGTGTGAATCGCCTACCAACCCCGGGATGAAAATTCTGGACCTGGCGGCGATTGCCGCGCTGGCAAAAAAGTACGGTATCCTTTTTGCTGTTGACAACAGTCTGGCCACGTTTGCATCGCAAAAACCGCTCAGTTTCGGGGCCGATTTTTCTGTTTTCTCCACCACGAAATTTGTCTCCGGCCATGGCAGCGTTACTGCCGGGGCGCTGGTTTCAAAGGATCCGTCCATGGTGAAAAAAATAAAGTACCTGTCGAATGCCGAAGGAAGGGCCCAGAGTCCGTTTGATGCATTCCTGGTTTCGCTCGGATTGCCAACCCTGCCATACAGGATGAGAATACAGGAGCAGAGTGCGTTGAAAATCGCCATGTTTTTAAAAACCCACCCGGCTGTTGTGCAGGTGAAATTCCCGGGACTGCCTGATCACCCGCAATATGAACTTGCCAAGAGACAAATGCTGATCATCCCGGCAGTGTTGACGTTGAATCTGGTTTCCAAAGCAAAAGCGGAGCAATTGATCAGGAACACAAACTTATTCGGGGAAAAAGCTTCGTTCGGAACTTCTGATTCGCGAATGGAAATCCCCTCAAAGATGAGCCACGCGAGCTTTTCTGAAGCCGACCTGGCCGAAATCGGACTCACAAAATCGACCGTCAGGATCTCCGTTGGTCTCGAAGATACCCTCGACCTGATTGATGATATTACAAATGCATTAACCTAAACGCTGAACCATGAATCCATATCTGCAGCCCATTCCCGTTGGGTTACCGCTCCCGTTAAACAATGTGCACGCCGTATCTGTAAGTCTGCCTTCGATGGCCGACGTGATTGGCTATGAGGAAAACGACGTTGCCGTTACCGGCAAAATGCAATCGGGATACCCGCGCTTTTTCACGAACAAACTGGTTGAAAAACTAGTGATGCATTTCAGGAAAAAACACCAGGTTGCGGATGAAACAGAGATGCTTCCCCTGATGTCCCGCCAGGCGCTTGATATTGTAAAACGGCACTATAACAGCTCCTTCGATTTCATGGAAGAAGAGGACTGCATCTTTCTGCTGATCGGCAAAAACAATGCCCGGTTGCAGGAGATCCGGGATTTTATCAGGCATGCAGGGATCCTTCTTTCTTCAAGAAAGGCCGAAGACATCCTGTTCTCATCGGGGTTAATTCCCGCAAAACAAGCGGAACTGGTATTTGAACTGCCCGGTGCGGCTGATGCCGTTAAAGCAAATTTATGCAACGCCTATGGTGCGGGGGCCATTAACAACGTCTTTTTATGCAGCAGCGGGATGAATGCTGTTTACGCGGCATTCAAGGCAATTACCCGTATGAACAGGAATACTGAAAAACAAACCATTATTCAGGCAGGCTGGCTTTATCTCGACACCCTGGAAACTATAAGGAAATACAGCAATAACAGCCTAATAATAAATACAGTAACCGATATTGCCCTGCTTGAAGAAGCGATCATCAAAGATCACAATACCATAGGCGCTGTTTTTACCGAAATCCCAAACAATCCGTTACTTCAATGTGTTGATCTGCCCCGGCTTTATGAACTCTGCACAAGGTATGACATGCCATTGATCGTTGACTCCACCATCGGTACACCACATAATCTGACAGTGCTGCCATATTGCGATATGGCCCTCGAAAGTCTCACCAAGTTTGCGTGCGGACAGGGCGACGTGCTGATGGGTGCCGTCATTGTAAATCCGGCGAGCCGGATTGCCGGTACCATGAGGGAACTGCTGTTACCTGAAATTGTTGATCCTTATAACAGGGATGTATCAAAGCTTGCCAGCAGCATTGAGGGATATGAGCAACGTGTGCATGCAATTTCGGAGAACACGGTACGGATCATTGAATATCTTGGTAACTCTCCGGCTGTCAAAGAGGTCTACTCGGCTCTGCATCCCGGTTCCCGGGAGAATTTCTTAAAGATCCGTAAACATCCGGATGCATTGCCGGGCCTTATTTCTGTGGTGTTTGACCGGGAACTTTCATATTATTACGACGGGCTCAACCTTCCCAAGGGCCCCAGCCTTGGAACAGAGTTCACCCTTGCCATGCCCTACGTTTACCTGGCACATTATGACCAGGTAAAAACCAGAGCAGGCCGGGAGGAGCTCATGCGGCAAGGGTTAAATCCTGAACTTCTGAGAATTTCCATAGGAAAAGAGCCGGTAGGGGAGATCCTAAGCGTGTTGAAAGCTGCCGGGATTTAAGGCAGCCCCCTAAACAAAACCCCCGCCTGAAAAGAATATCCCTGTCGGGAATCGTGTTTCCAAATGTGAATCATGTAACTTATTTCCGTTATTGCGTAGCACTTCCAGCTTTTGCATAGCCGACCTTTGTGACGTTGTGAAAATTTTTTCACAGATAAGCAAAAAAATATGAAAAGGCTACTTTTTAGGACGTTTACCGCAGTGATCCTGCTTGTTATACCTACAAAAGGAATTGCTCACTTGTCAATGCCCATGGAAAATGTCTTTTAAGATTTTTCTGACTTTTGGGACCAGCACAATTTCGAGAAAATGATAAAATAAATATTTTCTAAAAATTGATATAAAAATGTTTTTTATACATTTACCCGGCATCATGCAGCGTTTAACGAATTATAATAAAGTGTCGCTGAAGTTGACTAGGCACTCTTGTCTTGGTTAAGACAGGTCAAGGTGGGCATTTCTCCAGAACGGAACCTGGATTTTTGCTATGCCGGGCTAGCGCATCCGTGGCGGGAGGAAGGATTAAAACCGGTTCGCTGCCACAAAAATTGAAAGCACCAGGAATATGATGGTTGCCGGAATATCCTTGTATTCCTTTTTTCGGATGTGGTAGCCCATGGCAAGGGCCATGATCATTGCTATTCCGCATGCAGCCAGCGGCGTGAGAATTGGTAAGATATTCAGGTACATTGGCAGGATCAGCCCAAGTGCACCGGCAATTTTTGAGGAGCATATGAAGGTGCGCAACCAATCGGGGAATTCCCTCACCCATGAAAGTTTTATTGCTAATTTTTCTTTCGGAAGCAGTAAGATAACCCATCCGGAAGTGAAGAAAACGGTGGCAAGAATGCCCTGGATAATCCATGTTGTTGTGTTCATGATGTTTGGTTTTTAGTTGTTAGTGGTTTTGTGATTGTTTCAATTTTTGCATGATTTTTAAAAACGAGGGTGGAAGAATACCCTAGGCTTTCCCTGACTGAATACCCCTGCAGCCAGTTTTGTTTTTGCCATGCTCTCCCCCTGTAGGAAGTGGCCATGCGCCAGACCGGGAAAGTCCAGTTATAGGCAGACGGATGAAATGTTAAGGCTTCAGGAAATGCCGAAGCAATGGACTTCAGACCGGTGGGTGTAAGAACGATCACTTTCCCGCCCGGCTTCAGTACCCTGAGGGCCTCCTGCAATAACCACGATTTTGTTTGATCATCGACAAGGAATAGCACAGAGCAAAACGTAACTACATCAAATTCGCTCCCGGCGAAGTCCAGCGGGGCATCCGGCTTTTGATAAAACCAGGAAATGTGTTCGGCCCCCGGATTTCTCCTTGCCTCGTCGATCATGGTTGTATCAATGTCGATGCCGGTGATCATCATGCTGGGGTTCCGGGAATAAAGTAATTCGGGTAACCTGCCGGGACCGGTGCCTATATCCAGAATCTTTTTCCCGGCCTGATCATGAAGAATGGTTTCTGCTACGGGATTTAGGAATTCCCGATACCATGCACTTTTGGTTGCTTTGATAAAAAGAGACATCTTCGAGGTTTTATTATTCTTGTTATTGCAAACAGGTGAGGTTGTTAATATACACAAACATAATATATATAATATTTAGATTAGACAAAAAAAAACTAGCCTGCATCAAGGATATCTTTTAAGGTTGTTTTCATCAGTTCAGCTTTCATGACCTCTTCAACACGGGATAAACGCTCTGCCACAACTTTTTTCACTGCATCCGGACGTTGACCGGCTACGTTAATCTCAAATTTGGTATGAAACAGCGACTTTTGATTTTCCATAGCCAACAAGATATCGAGCAGGTTGATTTCTTCGTTGCTTTTTGCAAATCTCACGCCTCCGTTGATTCCTTCCTTCGATTCCAGGATGCCCGCCCTGATGAAATTATTAAAGATCACGGCAAGCGTAGGTTTCGGAATATCCAGCAACTCTGACATCACTTTGGCGGAGATATACTCCGTTTCGCCTCTCCGGATTTTATCAGAAATAAAAACCAGAACAAGGATTGACTTGGAAAAGGAAAGAGAGTAGGCCATAACTAAATATACTTCATATTCTGTTTGCAAATATACACAGGAATTTCTGTTTTCCAACTTTTTCATACTATTTTTTCAATTTTTTAATATTCTTAGTGTTATAATCAGATGCTATTCAGCGTGATCATATTTTCGGCTGACACAGCCCCCGTTTCAATAATTAAATCAACCAATTCCGGTCCTTTAGGATTTGTCGTACCTTTATTCAAATTTTCAAGGAAAGTGTTACGGTAATCAAAGATTCCGGTCAATCAAAAAAAAAATGGTTATAACACCGATACCATGGATCAGAAAAATATTGTTTTTTCATCAGCAACCGATTTAGCCGAAAACATCAGGTCGGGCAATTTGACTTCTTTGGAAGTTGTTACAGCTTTTTTTGACCAGATAGACCTCTATAATGGCACCTTTAATCCGGTTGTTACGCTCAACAGGACTCAGGCAATAAAAAGAGCCCGGGAAGCTGACGCTGTGTTGCGCAAAGGTGAAACCTGGGGGAAGCTTCATGGTTTACCCATCACCATAAAAGACAATTTTAAGACAAAAGGAATATTAACCACGTCGGGTTACTTGCCGTTGAAGGATCATGTTCCTGCCGGGGATGCAGAAATTGTAAAACTTCTTTTGGCAGAAGGTTGCATCATCATCGGAAAAACGAATCTCTCCGTCCTTGCCTTGGACATGCAGGCAGATAACCCTGTTTTCGGAAAAACCAACAATCCCTGGGATATTACAAAAACGAGCGGCGGAAGCAGTGGCGGTTGCGCTACTGCCCTGGCCACCGGGATGACGCCTTTATCTTTTGGAAATGATCTGGCAGGTTCAATTCGTTTGCCGGCCAGCTTTTGCGGCGTGTATGGTTTCAGACCCACCTACGGCGTGGTATCTCTACAAGGAATTCAAACAGACCCTAAAGAAACGGTAAATGGCATAAGGGCAATGGCCTGTGCCGGGCCATTGGCAAGAACCATAGATGACCTGGAACTTGCATTAACGATCATAGCCAATCCAACAAACGAATTCCAAAGGCTGGTCCCTGTTTCAAGAAATTTTGAAGTTCCGGGTATAAAAAAGATGAGGATTGCCTGGACAGATGAGTTTGGCGGTGTTCCTGTTGATCATGAAATAAAACGCAAGATAAAGGAATATGCTGCAAGACTGGAAACTGCCGGAGCAACAGTAACAAAAGTTATTCCCGATATCGATTTTTATAAAGTCTGGAAAACCTGGGGAAGCATTGTTGGCATGCAGGGGGGGTATCAGACCTCAAACTTTTCACGAAGGCTGGGTTCCTTTTTCACCAAAGGAGTTCTTAAAGATGTTCCCATGCATCAAAACATAGTAGGACCGATTTCTGTTGAAAAATACATGGCCGCCGCCGCGTATCAGGATGAAGTTATTACTCAGATAGAAAATTTCTTCAACGGCTATGACGCCTGGATTTGCCCTGTGAGCGCTACAACCGCATTTAATCATCACAGTCCGAGTAAATCTTACGGGAACTTCAGTGTTTATAACGATCCCTTATTCGTAAATGAAGAAAAAGTTCATTATTATATGGCAACACAGGCTTATACCATACCGTTCAGTGTTACTGAGTCTCCTGTTCTCACTTTGCCAATAGGGATGAGCGATAAACGGTTGCCGGTTGGCGTTCAATTGGTCGGCAGGAGGTATGAGGATTTTAAATTATTGAAATTGGGGAAGATTCTCAATAAGTACACTGACCGGATTGAATATCCCTTAAGCAGGAACTGAAGAAAGACACAAAACCAGTGTTCCGTTTTTCATCATCTTTTCATTGTTGATTTCCATGGCCCTTTTGTCCCTGCCCTCTTCGGTACTGTTTCATCATCCCTTTACCGTTGCCCATCCCTTTGCAATTTTCCTGACAACCATATAACTCAAAATATAAAGCTGAAAGACGCTTGCATTGATCCGGATTGCTGATCGCTTTCAATGACAGATACTGGTGTATCGAAGCTTTTTGCATTTGTTTTTGCAGAAGTGATATATGTTCGGTGTAATGGTCAAGCAAAGTGGAGTCAGGATTTGCTTTGGCAAGTTCATCCAAAAGAAGGGATCGATAATTGCGTATGCTGTCAGTTAATGGCCCGGTTGACTTCCTGTACTCCCACATAATAACTTCAACTTTTTCAGACTGAATGGCAGACAGGGACAATTCCTCCTGTAATGCCATTCCGGAGTTCCTGCATTGCTGCTGGCCGGAGGTCGCAGGCTTTTGCGGGTAAAGCACAAGATAGGTGATCAATGCGGTCAGATTGATCATGACCAGAAAAATCAGCATCCGGAAAATAAACCTGTTTTTGGAAAAATAGTTCATGTTGTTGGCTTATTGGTTGTTGAAAGCAGTTTGATCTTCATCCATAAAATCTTTAATAAACAAATCAGATTTCATGGTCTCGACATTTTTCACATGGGCGGTAATCGAGGCATGTTTTGAATCGAATCTTTTTCCGATTGATAAACCAATCACGACAGCCGCCAGCAGCAGGAATGATATCATAATGGGTTGAAGAATACTTTGCAACCCGGCTCCTGGGGTATTGCGGACCTGTTCAAGTTCTGAGGCGATTCGCTGTAGTGTGCGGGTCTGAAAGAAACCATTTACTTCAACAGATTTGTTATCATCGATCAGGGAGGCGACCGATTGAAAACCGGAAACGATCAGGGAACATTCTTCACACATTAGCAAATGGTCTTCAAATTCCTTCAGATCATTGCCAGAAAGAAGTTTTTCCTGGTGGTTAAATAGATTATTGCGGACAAACAAACAGTCCGTGTTACTTTTTGGCTTTTGCATATTCCGAAAAATAAATGACCAATTTATGCTGAAGGTTTATTTTCGCCCTGTGAATAAGAGATTCGACAGATGAAATCGAGAGATTCATGATATCAGCAATTTCTTTATAGGCGAGCTCATCATATTTGCTCAAAATGAATGCTATTCGCTGATTTTCAGGGAGAGAGCCGATTGCATTTTCTATGACTGCTCTTTTCTCATTCTCTTCGTTTCCGGTATCGGTTGTGGAAGGTTCTTGTTGGTTTTTGTTCCGGCCCTCATTTGAAATCTGCATGAAAGTGCCGATCTGGTATAAAAAATTCCTTCGTTTTTGTTTTCTCAGGTGGTCCAGCGACCGGTTCACCGTTATCCTGTATATCCAGGTATAAAGGGAGGATTTTTTCCTGTAGCGTTTTATTGAGTGAATGGCTTCAAGAAAAACCTCCTGGGATATATCCTCTGCATCTTCCATGTTTGACACAAAATAATATGCAGTTTTAATGACATTTTTCTGGTAGGTGTTTACAAGATATTGAATAGCATCTTTAGTTTGAATGATAAGCCCATCAATCAGTTCCTGTTCATTCATTCTAAAAGCGTTTGGAGTGTAGAAAGGCATCCGGAATATTCCTGAAAATTAGGAATATTCCGGATGCCTCTAGGCTTTCTTCTTACTGTTACTTATTATTGGGTTTTTGTGGTTCCTGAGCTGGTGTGCCCTGGTGTCCGCAACCATTCCGGTGCTGCTGCCCGCAACCGCCGCCACCGCAATTTCCCTTTCCCGGGCCTTTCTGACCGCAACCCATTCCACATCCGTTGGGATTGCCTTTTCCCTGGCATTCAGCCTTCTTATCACAAATCCCGTCTCCATTCTTATCGACAAAGTTGGCGCATTTTCCGTTTTGCATTTTTCCCTGGTGGTTGTCGCAAACTCCATCATGGTTGTTGTCAACAAACTTTCCCGGTGCAGGAGCATTCATGGTTTTTAAAGCACGGGCATCCTTTTCGGTTTTGTTTGCCGGAATTTTCTGTGCATAAGTCTGCGAAATAATGATTGACAAGAATGCCAATGCCATGGTGATTCTTTTTAACGTCTTCATAGTTTGGATTTAAATTAGTGAAACAACTGGTTTTATCAATTAGACGAACCAAATGGTGAAAACTTGTGCACAATCAAAATAATATTTTAAAACCTCACTGCACAGGTTGCCTGTATGGAATACATCGTATCTTCAGTATTTCCGAAATGAAACAATTTAACCTCGCCTCCCAAAAGCAAATGCTTATTCAATGGATAGATATAGGCGCCGGAAAGCTCAAAGTTGGAAAGAGAAAGTGTTTCCGTCACAACTTTTTGTCCTCCCCCTGCAATCTTATTGGTGATCAGGGCTATGCCTGTCCCAATTCCAAGATGCATGTTTTCAATAATTCGCATTCTTATTAAAACCAGTGCGGGGATGACTGACCGATCAACCTGGCCAAGGGTATTATCCGTTAACAACCCATTCGCCTTGAAAAGTTTATAATAACCGGATTCCAGCCCCAGGCTGAGACGATGTTCCGGCTCCCAGAAAAATTTCACGGAAACTCCTGCAAAATCATTTTGGAGATTCTCACCACCCACCTGCAGGTTATTGATGTAATGGGTCCAGCCTGCACCAACCGTAAGCGTGTAATTATTAAGGCGTACCTTCACATTGTCATTTCTCTGCGAATAAACCACCACGGAAAGGAAAACCAGCACCATGGCTAAAACAGCTTTTTTTTGACCCATTTTACTACTCCTGAATATAATGATGATAAGCGACAACATACGGGAAATTGGTAACAAGCCCGTCAAAAATTCCCTGGTCCAGGTAACTGCGTATCCAGTTCGGACTGTCGATGGTCCAGCATACCGCTAACCTTCCTTCGTTGTGCATCTGTTGAACAAGATCGTTTTGAACCCCCAGCGTCCATCGGGGAGCCCATACTTTGGCATTCACATTCCTTACATCATCCACTGTAAGTTCACATAAGGAAGGAACACTCTGGTAGCCCGGGTAGGCCATTAAAGCATTGAGGACATCAGTATCGGGAATTCCCATAAGGATGATAATATCCCGGCCTTTATCCTTTGCATGCTGGATTGCACGCTGTTGTATGGGGATGACCACTGGCACGGCATCTGCACTTTTCATATCCATATAGACAAAACGTAACTCAGTGCTGTCAATGGCAAATGTCAGGACCTCCTCCAGTGAAGGAATCCTTTCCCCATGAATCAACCTTACAAAAGACGACAACTGTGTCCAGGTATAGGCGCTTACATCACCGGCCAGTAGTCCTTTTTGAGTGAGCCGCGTATTAATATCCGCATCATGATATATGAAGGCAACCCCATCGCTGCTAATCCTTGGATCTACCTCGATTCCGGTAGTTCCAAGTCTTTCAGTAAATTTGACCATTGCAATGCTGTTTTCCGAAACAGGGAGCCGATCGGAATTACGACCTCCTGCGCGATGCCCAAGAATATAAAAGTTACTTTCTTTGACCTTGTTTGAAAACGGACGCAAATACTGCAGTATGATTGATTGGTTTGGGGCAGCATTATCTGTCCCATAAGCCCCCCTGAGGATAATGTGTGGTGCAGATTTTCCCTCCAGGAGATCATTTCCACCTTCTGATCCTGAGATGTACATGTTGCATAAACCCGTCGCATCACTGTATCCATCCCTCCAATAGCCCTGGATGAAAATCACAGAATCAAGGTACCCGGAATTCATAATGAAATGCTTGCCATTTTTACATGTAAACAGGATACCGGAATGGTTCCATTTTACAACCATTGTATCCCCAAATATTGTCGTGTTGGTAGTCACAAGGTAAATACCTTCCATCAGGGGTTTTGAAGATTCTGGTACCTGATGGGTTTGTTTAAGGAAGGAATTGATCCCTGAATCAGGGACAGGTACCAGGGACTCTTTGTTGCATCCAAGGATGAGCAACAGCAAACCAATCATATAAAAATTTCTGACTTTCATAATATCCAGCTGATATAAAGTTCGGGGATGTGATAAAACCGGTTAAATGTTGAAAACAACATCCAGGTCGGCCAATAAAATTTCACATAATTGTCTTTCAGGCCAATAATGAAAACTTTATTGTGATGAATTCTTTGTTCCACGAAAAAGGAAAGTGTCCCGCCATTCAGAAATGTTTTGGAACGGCTGACTTCAATTTCACCTGATTTTGTTGAAACTTTGCCCACAATTGCCAATTCTCCCTTCAGGGTAAAAGCCATTTTTTTGAGCTTATACCCAAATGAAATATTCGGATAATGCATCCATGCCTGTGTGCTGTTGTTAAAACCGGAGTTACTATTCACCCCTGTTCAAAAACAGGGGTTGTTAACAATTTGGGGTTAATTATTTTGATTATTTCTGTAATCTATGCGATGTTAACAATTTGTGTTGATTGGTATTCATAAGATGGTTGA
>Ga0114951_10000417_pt1 | contig 60411 bp, 34 predicted proteins | sample AM7aDNAmetaG_FD_88677 | JGI IMG/M metagenome (GOLD analysis project Ga0114951, IMG submission 88677) | Freshwater microbial communities from Finland to study Microbial Dark Matter (Phase II) - AM7a DNA metaG | ecosystem: Environmental > Aquatic > Freshwater > Lake | place: Finland: Lake Alinen...
CCCTGGCCCACATCCACCGTCTGGGGCGACGGCGGCGTGACCACCACGGGCGTGCTCCATTCGGAACCCAGACTCGCAAAAGCCGACGGGTTGCCTTGGTTGTTGTATTCCGTGGCAATCCAGCCGGCCGAGCGGACGACGCTGCTGATCCGAATTTCATCAACCGTGCCATTCCATTTACCGGAGAATTGAACGGAATCTCCGATCTTGAAAGTGGTTCCATTGTTCGGCGGATAAAAGGCATACGCGGCGGTTCCGGCGGCGGCGCCTTGGAGGTAGAACTGGACGTTTGTTCCATCCCACGCAGTCACAATCTGCTGCCACGTGTTCGACGAGAGGGTGGAAGTGGATGACACAAGGCCATTCGCAGGAAAGCCGAAACGGAACGTGTTGCCTCCGGCCAATGCGAATTGATAGCTTTCAGCGGTTCCTGACGTCCCGATTGAACAAACGCGCGTGCCGGCCGAAAGTGCCTTGGGATAAATCCACGCGGAGATCGTGCCCGGCGATCCCGCCAACACCAGAGCGGGGGCGTTATTGTTTATGAGGAACCCCGTGCTACCGTCGAAGCTCACCGCGTTGCCGATTTCGCCCGCAGCGCCAAAGGTGGACCCGGAATTGCCCGTCATGTTTGCGCCGTTCCCGGTTAAATCATAGGCCGGGCTGGCGCTCTCGCCCAAGTGCCAGACGCCCACGAACCCACTCGTCCACACCTGCGCGGCGTTTTGCTTGCTCACGCTGCACGACGGATTGCCATAGCGCAGATTGACCACCGTGTCCGCGGTGCTGGAAAGGTTTGGAATGTTGACCCAGACGCGGGCCTTGGTTCCGCCCGTGGCCCCGCCCGTGGGCAAGTAGCTTGCTTCAATCTCATACGCCAGCAGGTTCCCGTTGCTGTCCGAAAAGACCAAGTCAGCGCCGTCGGCGCGCGCATGAGCGGCCAGATCGTGATCGTCATTAATGACAATCAACACCGGGAAACTGGTTTGGGTGGCTGCGACCTGGCCATGGTTGATCGTGATGGCCTTGAGATAGGTCCAGCCCGACCACGTCGTGTCGTTGACCGTCAGCGTTGCGGCGCTGCTCGTCACGCTGCCGAGGCTGTTGCTGATGATCGCCGTGTAACTGCCGGCATCCGTGAGCTGTGCCGCGGCAATCGCCTCGGTCGCGCTGGTCGCTCCGGCGATGTTCGTCCCGTTCTTCTGCCACTGATAGTAAAGCGGCGCCGTGCCGTTCGCCGCCACCGTGAAGGTTGCCGGCTGGCCCACATTCACCGTCAGTCCCGAGGGCTGCGCCGTGATGATTGGGGCAAAGGGTTGATCGGTGAGCGTCAGCGTCGCCGGATCGGTCAACACCGAGCCGCCGTAGTCGCCGATAAGACAGGCGAAGTGCGCGCCGTTGTCGCCGGCGGTGGTGAAGAAGCTGTAGCTCGCGCCGGTCGCGCCGGCGATGTTGGTGGCGTTGCGCTGCCACTGGTAGGTCAACGGCGTCGGCGCGGTCGCGCTCGCGGCGAAGGCAGCGGATTGGCCGGTGCTGACGGCCACGTTGGTCGGCCCGGCGGTCAACGTCGGCGCTTTGGCGGCGGCCGCGTAGTTCTCCAGTTGGTTGAATCCGTTGGTGCCGATCCAGGTGGTATACATCAGTCCCTGAAAGCCAACAATGCCCTGTGCGGCTTTCAATTCATTGCTGGCGGAGGTCGTGCCGTTGCCGGAGTCGTAGTAGCCGGCGATGAATTGTCTGTTGCCGAGGCCGGAGAAAAAGGCCAGTGAGTTGGCGCGGTTGGCCGAGTTCCAGTTCATGATGATCACGCTGGACGGCAAGCCGGTCCACGACCCGTAAACGGGTCCGCCGTCGAAATAGTAAGCGTTCGTGGTGGCGTTGTGGTAGGGATCGAACATGTCGTTCCAAGCGTATATCGTTGCGTTGGTGCAGACGCTGTGGATGGTGCTGACGGCATTGCTGACATGCCAGCCGAGCAAGCCCCCTGCGGTCTGGCCCATGGCCACGCAACTTGCGCAGGTGTTCAGGTGGCGCATCTCGTCGTAACTCATCATGATGCCGACGTTCGCCGGAAAGATGCTGGCCACGGCGGCGACATTGGTGGACATGTAGCCCGCGATGCCCGGCGCGGTGAGACAGGCGCCGACTTCAGACGAATACACCGGGTTGACGGCGTAGTAGTTGATCTTCACCTGCTGGCCGGCCGTGAGCGACGTGCCCGCGGGCAGTGTCACGGTCGGCGGCGTGTGCCAATTGGTAAACTGGCCGCTGTAACCGGTGTTCGGGACTGCGGGATCGGAGATCGTGTTGACATCGTTCGGCTCGTTGTAAACGATATTCGTGTTGGAGGCGTTGCAGATGGTCAACGGCGCGCCCGTCCTGCGCACGAGGTTCACGAGCGCGGTCTCTTGGACACTGAGGTCATCAAACCAGATGGAGCCGTTCACGGTTCCCCAATCGCCCACATAGAGATTGACCAGGGTGTTGCTCGCGCTGTTGAAGAAGTAGTCGTATTGCAACCAGGGCTGGGTGGCCTGGCACGGCAACGTTCCGGAGGAGCCGTCATAATTCAATTGGGCGCTGGTCGTCACACCAATGACCTCCACATCGGGCTGGGAGCCGCTGAAACCCGACGTCATCATCCAAACGCTGACGTGGTATTGCCGCCACGGCGTCACGGGCACGTTCGTCTTGATGAGGCGCGCAAGCCCGGTGCCTGCGCCAATGCGGAACGAGCAGGAACCGCCGTGGACGTTGGTCGTGTCTGCAAACGTGCGAGTTCCGATGGCGTCCTGCCAGCTCCAACTCGTGAAGGTGTTGCCGCTGTGATTTTCAAAACCGCCGTCAATGACCCCCGTGAACGAATTGCTGAACACCAACGATGACTTGTCCGCGGAGACGGTAAAGCCCGCGCCGACAATCGGCTGTGGCTCGGCGAGGTTTTTGTCCAGCGGGAGGATCGAGTATTGGGAATAGCCGAACGAATAGATCATCGGAGTCACCGTGATGCCCACGTTGCTCGCGTGAGTGAGGAACGGCTGGAGGAATCCATTATACCAAGACCCGCCGGCGTCGGGCTTTTCCAGTTGGGTATCGGAGAGCACCATGCCCGTGTAACCCGCCGCCGCCGCGCGAACGAGCAGGCTGTGGGCAAATGGATTATAGGCGGCGTTGGTGTTCTGCAAATTGGTTTGCAGATAGACCCAGAGTTGCAACTGATTGGTCGTCGCCGCCGCGCACAGGGACGTCACCGTCAGCCAGCACACGACAGGACCGAACCATGAGCGGATTCTCACGACGCCCCCTCCGTGAAGCTCGACGCCCAAGGCATGTTGCCGGTGGCGCCGGGCTTTCCCGTCCACTTGCAACCTTCCGGCACAATGCCTGCGGCCCTGAAAAACATGGGTCTTTCCGGTTAAATTCGGCCTGCTCGAAGCCGGAGTGTAAAACGTGTCCGATGCCGTCGGCAAGCTCGTTCTGGCGAATTGCAAATTCCCCTTCAACCCAAAAACCGAAGTTGACCGTAGCGCCAGCATCCTTGCCGGCTCAACTTCGTTTTCAGGTTCAATGCTCCAGTTTATGGATGGCGTCTCTCGAACCGCGCGGTCGCCGGGTTCGTCGAAGGCCAATGCGATCTGTTGCCGCCGTTGTAACGGTTCCCGGGCCGCTATCATTCCTTCAGCGTCGCGTCGCGCTGCACGTTGAGTTCCCTGCCATGCCAGTTGATGCGCGCATCGCCGAAACCGTGGAAAATCCGAACCTGCCGCCCCTCGGTCCGGATGGTAAACAAGATGGGCTTCGTGTATTGCCGCCCAGCCCAACTCGTGGCGCAAAACGCAACGAACTGCGGCGATTCGATGAGGAACCCGCAGCCGGGCAGCGTCACCTCGCCGCCGGGTTTTGACTTGGTCGTGAAGTTGCCGGCGCCGAAGTTGACCGTGACCTTTGCAACAGTTCGATTCGACTTGTCCGCAAAGGTGGCGCGGCGAACCAGCCGGTCCGGCGTGAGGAACTCCAACTTCACCAGTCGCGCGTGGGCCGTCAGCTCCGCAAGCGGGCTGAGAATCTCATGCGTGTTTTTCACAAAACGGTCGGTGACGCACAAGCCGTCGGCCCAGCCATTGTCCGCGCGCGCGAAGCGGCCGGGATCGTCCGGCATGGGACGAGGTTCGACTTTCTCCATGGCGAGCGCCGGCTTCAGCCGCAACCGGCCCACCAACACACGGCCTTTCACGTCGCAACCCGGAAGCCACGCGCGCTCGGAGCCGGCCGCCCCTCGAAAGAGACCGACCAGGATGTCGAGACTGCCCGCCGGGATCTTGTCGGGCACAGTCACCTCGAACGGTCCTTCCTCGATCACATCGCCCACGTGCCACGTCGCCACTGGCTTGGCCGGCGCGTGGTCGTTTTGAAACGGCACCGGTTCGCGCGATCCGAAGTGGACGAACACGTGCCAGTCGCCCGCGCAATCCGCCTCCACCTGCCAGCGATACTTGATCCGGAACTTTCGCGGTCCAATCGGCTCGAAGGAAAGGATTTCCGGCCGGGCATTCACTTCCGCCGCCGGCGAAGCGGCCGGCTCCTTCCAATAAAGATGGTTCGGGAACGAATGATAGTTCAGCGTCCGACCGCAAAGAACGTGGTGGGCCACGTATTCGGCCGCGCCCTCCGGCCGATAGCCGTATTTGCCATAGATGGCCTCGCAGTCGTGATACACCATCTCGAACAGCGGGATGACCGTCGCGCCGAGCTTGGCCGGATCAATATTGTTGTGGAAGTATGTGCCGCTGACGCCGCTGAGTCCCTCGAAGAAATCGCTGTGGGCGATGGCCCACTCCCGGCCGCATTCGGAGCCGAACAGGCCGAACACGCCGCGGGTGTAATCGCTCAGCTTTTGTTTCCAGTGGATGTCGTCCGCGTAGTTCAGCGGGTGTTTCGGATCGAAACACTCCTGTGGACCGACGGCGTAGGTCGTGTCGATGAAATAGGCCTGCGGCCCGAACAGCTTCTGCACGGCGGTCAGATTCTGGGGCCGCTGGGCCAGTTCCAAAGTTTTCGGCGCGCACACCAGATAAGCCCGACCGCCGAGCCATCGCCCGCCGGCCATCAACGAGCCGTCGGGTTTCTTCTGGATGAAATCCGGATTCCACGACTTCGCGTCGCGATACATGTCCTGATAGTTGTCGTGGAAGCAGGCGACGTAGCCGAGCGCCTTGATCCGCCGGACGGCGTCGGCGAGACCGTCGTTGCCGCCGCACTCCGCGTTGGCCGGCAGCGCATCGGGATGACGGCAGTCGTAGCCGCCCTCGGTCCAGCCGCCGAGGGTGAAGAGGCAGCGGTTGACGCCGAGATCGCGCTTCAGATGTTCGGCGATTTGCGCCGCTTCGTCGAATGACCATTGCACCGTCACGGACTCGTCCTGGGTGCTCTCCTCGTTGCGACGCCGGTTCAGGCAGGTCCACAACTTGGCGTTGGACGCGCCGGCGAGTTTCGCGGCTTCGGGATTACGCTTTTCCTTTTCGATCAAGGTGACGGCAAAACCCTTCGCCTCGGCGATTTTCCGGTAAGCACCCGCCACCGTGTTCCAATCACCGCGGCCCAGCGGCGTGAGCTTGATGGAAGCATACACAACCTTGTCCGCGTGAGGACCGCGCCTGACGTGAACCGAGCAGGTCAAACCCTGCCCGGTCTTCTTCAGTTCCGGCGTGATGTAAGGATCGTCCCATGTCATCAACAGCGCCGCGCCGCGCTTGACGAACCCCATCATGTTCATGTGGCAACCTTCGTAGCTCGACGTGCCGAAGCGGGTGGAAAATTCCAGCGGGCCATCCGCCGGCACGAGCAACCCCTCGCGAACGGGCACGAGCGCATAGCCCGCGTCCCCGGCGGCGATGCCCAACGCCGCATCCAGCAGCCGGACGGTTTCATTACTAGTGAGCGCGACGCGAATCGCGATGCTTCGGCCGCCATCGGCCGGTTGCGCGTCCTGGATCTTCCCCAAATCCCAAACCGCGCCGCCGCGCTTGTCCAGCAGCGATGACCGGCCTGTGGTGGCATCGGCGGAGAACTTCAAAAAGCCGCTCTCACTTGCGGCGGCGGCCGTCGTGTGAATCACGGTCGCCAGAAAAAACGCAAACACCGCGCACCTGATAAACATCCGTCCGGCAGCATGAGTTATTGTTTTCAAAGCACCTCGTTGAGTTGAAGTTGGCCGCAGATGATACCATCCCGCGAGGCGACGCCAAGCATTGACTGATGGAGAGCGCCGCGGCGGGGGCAAAGACCGCCGTTCACGAAATGAATGGCGTCGGCCACGCTTACCCGGAATCCGAATACCCGGCCGTGAGAGCATGGCTGCGCGGGCCGGTGTTGAAGTAACGCCATGGGCGCCGGCATGGCGCGCATCGCACGGCGTCGGGGACGTTGCAAATTTGAACGCTCTCCGCGTCCTACGTCAGCGGCGTTTTGAAAGCCGCCCAAACATATCTGAAACATGCAAAAACGTGTGAAAAACGCCAAAAACGCTGCCGAAGGCTCATTACTCCTTCCCGCCTGCGGTCCACACTCCCAAGTCGCAGACGCACACGCTCAGGGAATGCCTAGCCGATCAAGGATACACTCGATCTGCGCGTATTCGGACATGACAAGACCCCAATAACGCCGGTTGCCAGCCGTCACGGCGATCTCGCTCTTCCTTAGAGCGCGGGGCTTGTCCGCTGAGTTCCAACGGAAATCGCGCATAGCATCCTCGAATCTTCCACGCAGCCCAGTGTTCCCATGCGAGGATTGCAGACGAACTAGGCGCAGCGATACTTTCAGCGCGTCGGGAAACGCGGCGATGGTACCAGAAAAGCAGTGTTCGATGGCTTGCAGAGCATCAAGGATTGCATCGGCGCAGTGCTGATCGTCCACGGTAAAGGCGGCGTTGACGTGCTGCATTTTGTTCCGCGTGTCGTGATTTCGGAGAAGTGTCGCACCGAGCGTTGTCGTCTTTGCGTCGAGCTTGACAGCAGGATGTTTCAACAGGTCGTGAAACTTGATGTGGCCAAGCGTAGGATTAGCGGCAATCGCGAGGGCTTTACACGTCATTTCCACAAGCTCATCTGCAAGGATGAAAGCTGCGCGCTGCTTGTGGCGCACGTCCGAAAAATAGAGTGATACGACGGATTCTAGCGCGTCAATGATGTCCCGTGGCGCGGCCATGTCATTTCCTGCCGCCGATCACCAGTCGCTCTACTTCAGCTTTCGCCTTTTCCAGCAGGCGGTCGGCTTCGCCACGGGCGGCTAGGGCTTTGCGAACTCTAAAGACCACCTCATCGCGGACTGACTGCTTAGGAACGGCAAACGGGATTCCCATCAAGCGCGTGGTTGCAATAGCCGGATACATCGATGCGGTCGTGTGCAGGTCGAGTATCTCGCAAACGATGGGCAGCCGAAGAAAGGTCAGCAAGACCTCGGGTTCAACGCCTTCAGCACCGTGCTTAGGCCGTAACACAGCAAAGCCGGATGAACAAACGTAGCCCGATTGCTCCGGCGTGATCAGCGCGGAAAGCTGGCGGATCGGTCGCACAGTCGATGTGATAATGTCGTCAGGCTCGACAACCCACTGCGCGCGACTCGGGGCTTCTGACAACTTCACAGTCTCCGAATCCGCCAAGCCGTCGCTGCGAATGGAGCCAATTTCGATATACTGAAAAGTGTCAGCGGATTTCAAGGTCTCTGGGCGGAAGCGTCTCTCGGAAAGATTGGCGACGGTGCCAATGCACCTACCATTTCTTGCGAGAACTTCGAGTGCTCGCTGATAGCGCGGCGAGAAATACTCTGCGTCAAAGCGATGTGCATTGAGAAGATCGCAATACTCCTTCTCGTAGAACAAGCTCGGCGAGCCCTCCATGTGGGAAAGGCCGAGCGATTCCAGAAGCAGAACCTCAGCACTTGAAACAAGGTTAACCGCCTTCTGACGAAGATTGTAAGCATTCTTTGTTGTGGCCGATATTTCAGGAGCAATAGACAGCTTCGGAACCTTCAGCATCTTTATCTTCTCGATAAAGAGGTTGAGCTGAACATTGCCAGTAGCTTCGCGCAGGGATTGGAAGCGCCCAAAGGTCGTGTTGAGAAAAGTGGCGATGAAAAAAGCGTCAATCGGTGCGTCAGGCCTGAGTCGAATCAATCCCAAATGTCGGTCAATGTTCGCGGGAAGCAATTCTGTGGGTACCACCGCCGCGTTGCCAATAGTCCCAACAGTCGTGAGCAGCACATCGCCCTGCCTGAGACGTGTGCGAGTATTATTCGCATCCTGTTTTGGGCTGATCTGAAGAGCGGCGCCAATCGAGAAGTCATTGTCCTTAACACACTTGGCGGATAGGTAGCGGACACCATTTTCCTCAACGACATCGGGTGATGAGTGGATGCCGTCAGTGACAAGACCCACGGAACCGAGGGTGACGTAGGTAAGCCGTTCGATCATCCGCTCATATTCGAGATAACGCGGCTGAAAATACTCTGCATCGAGACGTCCACGCCGAGCAAGTTCACCGGAATCTAGCACACTCCAAACGGCCATCGTTATGCCTCCTCGCAAAACCGAAGGGCCTGCTTCTTACCCCACGCAACAAAGCCGTCCGCAATCTCGTCAAGGTCATGCTCAACGACCATGTGGCTGTGGTTGTCGAGCAGCGGCGCGTTGTCGGGACCGATGCGGTAGATGTATTCGCCGGAGTTGTCTTTGCCGGGTTTGATGCTTGTTGCTAGGAAAACTGGGTATTTCTCGATCCTCGGATTGTAGGTCGGCGATTTTTTGTCTTCGTTCCACATCTGCACAAACAACACACTGGTTTTCGTTCCGGTGTGTGGTTTGAACGTGTTTTGGTGTAAGCCGACGACAGCGAGGATGCGAGCGCGGTCGGCAATCCAGCGGCGAATTATCTCATCACCGGAGTTGTTGAAACGACCTTGCGGCAGGACCATTGCAGCACGTCCGCCAGGCTTGAGGAATTCGATGTTGCGTTCGATGAAGAGGATGTCGCGCCCGACGTTGGCTTCCCATTTTCCCTTCGCCCCTTTGGCAATGTCGTATTGGTGGATGATACGCGAGTCCTTGATGTCTCCGGCAAAGGGCGGGTTGGTAAGGAGCACGTCGAAGTCGAAGTAACGATAGTGTTCTTGATTCCACTTGTCGCGTTCCGGGTCTTTCGGGTAGCGGCGCAGGCGCGGCTTCATGCCGACGCGGACTTCGTCGTTCCATGTCTTTGGGTCGAGCGTATTGGCGCGATAGACGTTGGTCTTGCCGTCGCCGGCAATGAGGTTGAGGGCGCGCGCGATTTTCACTGAGCGCGGGTCAAAATCGAGGCCATAGACATGGCTGCCGGCGTAGTCGGACTGCCATTTCTCCGGCCCCTTGGCGGTAAAAACATCGCCCCAGACGTGGAAGATGGCGTGGACGGTAAACCCGCAGGAGCCTGCCGCGGTATCAATGACGTAGTCGTCAATCGAGGGGTTGAGCATCTTCACGCACATGTCGATGACGTGGCGCACCGTGAAGTATTGGCCCTTCTCGCCTTTGGCTGCTTTGATGGAGAGATACTCGAAGGCTTCGTCAATGACCTGGAGGTTTGAATTGAAGAGCTTGATGTCTTCAAGAAACGAACCACAGACCTTGAGATGGTCGGGTTCAAGGTTGATGCGCTCGCCTTCGATGAAGACGCCCGGCCATTCGCCCATTGCCCTCTTGAACAGCGAGTCTACCTTTTCGGCAAACTCACGGCCAGTGGAACCGCCGACGCGGAATTCGAGGTAACGCTTCGTCTTCCCGCCGCGTGCGGCCTGCCACTCGTCGTAAAGCTTGGCATAGACAAGCTTGAAAACTTCGTCGAAGGCGTCCACGCCAGCGTTGGCGAGGACGAGGTCTTCCATGTCGAGGATGACGCTTTTCAAAGAGCGACGTTCAGTAATGAGCTTGTTGTTCTTTTCGAGGTCTTCGAGCGTCCACCGCTCGGCGAGCATTTCGGCGAGACGTTGGCGGGCGGTGGGAATGTCCGGGAGGTTGCGAAAGAGGTTCGGCTCTTCGCGGTGAAGCGCGATGGTTTCGCTGCCGTTCGTCCACACGCCGATGGGCGAGCCTTCGGCGTTGCAGTAGCTTTTGAGTTGTTCGAGGCCGTCTTTGCGCTTCGGCTTTTTGACCTCGACAATGATGTAGGGCGTAGTGGGTGCGTCCTTTTCCCAGATGACGATGTCGGCCGCCTTCTCGTGGACAGCGGAGCCGAAATAGACGGGCTTCTCCACGGCGATGCGCTCCTTCGGATAGCCGTAATGCCCCATGAGTTTGCGGAGATAAAGCTGCCGGACGATCTCTTCGGGCTTCGCCGGGCGTGGCTTATCACTGGCAGCGCAGGTGAGGTAGGGCTTGCCGGCTCTGTCGTGTATCTCGATTGCTTTGATTTCTTTTTCGCTGAAAATTGTCAGCGCGTAATCAGAGCCTTTGAGGATGTCCTGAATTGTGTGGGACATGGGCGTGCTTCGCTCGCGCGCGAATCAGCCCTGTCGGGGATGGCTTTCCTCTGTGGGAACCTTGGTGCCTGAAAAAAAGTGTGGGACGCACTTACTTGCGTCCCGTCACAGGCACCTAGGAGCGCCCACAGAGGAACGCTTTCGGCGCGCCCCACGTGGGGGCGCGCTTCAAGCGAAGTCCTCTGTTCGAAATTCCTAGGTTTCGTGACGGACAGCAGCCGAAGCTACGCGAAATCAGTTTTGGTTTTTGGTTACTCGATAATTCTGTATTCTCTGTGACGCGCGGAGTGTAGCGCAGGCGGCGAGAGCGCGGCAAGGATTGCTTCGCAATCGGGCACGTGATAAAAACCAACTTTCCTTCCAATATTCAGTCTCTTGGATCGTTTCTCACCTTGAGATGAACCCGTTCATAATGACTTCTGCATCACAAACAGTCTGATCTCATCGCCATGAAACACCTCTTCCTCTCCGCCATCGCGATCGCCTTTTGTGCCGTCGCCCACGCGGATGCGCCGGCGGCCAAACCCATCGCAAGCGCGGCGAATGGCACGCCCATCCTGTCGCCTATTTCCAAAGCGACCGTGGATGTCCACGACGGCGCAGCAGTCGTGAAGGTGCCGGCGGGCATGGTGTTCGTCCCGGCGGGCAAGTTCCAATTCGGCGAGGGCGCGGATGCCCGCGAAGTTTCTCTGAAGGCGTATTGCATCGGACGCTTCGAGGTGACCAACGCGGAATACAAGACGTTCCTTGATGCGACGCATTATCGCGGCGCGCCGCGCTACTGGAAGAACGGCAGCTTTCCCGCCGGCAAGGCGAATCATCCGGTGCTCTTCGTGTCGCTCACGGACGCCGAAGCCTACTGCGCGTGGATCAGCAAAGAGACCGGCTGGACGGTCGTGATCCCGACCGCCGAGCAGTGGGAAAAAGCCGCGCGCGGCCCGAAAGCCTGGCGTTACCCGTGGGGCAACGAGAAGGATTCCCATTACGCCGGCGGCAAGCTCAAGGCCCGTTTCAACTACAACGCCGTGTGCGCCGCTTACTTCCTTGAGAAGGAAGCGAAGACGATGACCGCCTACACCGACCGCTCCAGCCGCAGCGGACAGAAGGTCGCCGTGGCCGATATCACCGGCAGCGACGGACAACGCTTGGGCGTCACCCCGGACGGCAGCGTCTCCGGCTGGATTGATCATCGGGCGAACACCGGCTTTGTGAACACCGAGGTTTACCGCCGTTTGGTGGACGATGGCGGCTACACTACGCCCGTGGGCAGTTTTGATGACGGCAAGAGCGCCTACGGTTGCTACGACATGGCCGGCAATGCTTACGAGTGGACCAACACCCTCATCACGGCCACCAACGGCGCCGAGCGCGGCCAGCAGGTGAACGACGTGCGCGGCGGTTCGTGGTATTCGACGGGGCGCAGCGGCGTGAGTGTCTGCACCGGCGAAGGCCGCTCCGGCCGCAGCGGCTATCATTCGGTTGGTTTCCGCATCGCGATGATCCCCGCACCCGTCGCGAAACCTCCGACAGCGCGATAACATGGCGCGCGTCTATCGGGGAAATGCAAACCTCCCCCTGCGACGCCGAGAAAAGTGCAATCTGCCACAGGGTTTTCCGGGCTTGCGTTGTCGTGAAGAATCGTGATTATCGGCAGTCCTATGAGAACCTTGGGCTTCAGCCGCATTCTGTTTTCCTGCGCTGTTGCGCTCGGCGTGGCCGGCATGGCTTCCGCCGCGACAAAGCCGGTCGCAACTCGCGGGGCCAATGAAGATGTGAACAGCGCCGCCGTGCGCACGCGCCAGAGCCTTGGCGCGAACACCAACCTGCTCTTCAACGGCTGGGGCGTGACGCCGGCCGGCCAGCATGTGTCCTGCGGCGATGTGGCGTTGAAGATTGTCATCGCGCCGGACAAGAAGGCGGCCGTCGCCGTGTGCGCGGGTTTCAACCAGGCGGGTGTGAACATCGTGAGCCTCGACGCCAGCCGCGCCGCGGAATTCATCCCGCTCAAGGAGGCATTCAACGGCCTTGCCTTCAGCCGCGACGGGAAAACGTTCTATGTCAGTGGGGGTGATTCGGGCGTGATTTACGTTTTCAACTACGCCGACGGCAAGGCCACGCTCGACCGGGAGGTGAAGCCGAATCCCGGGGAGCCACAGGTGTTTCTGGCCGGCATCGCCGTGCATCCGGGCACGGGTGCGCTCTATGTGTGCAACGAGGCCAATCATGAAATCTGGCTGCTCAATCCCGACACGCTCAAGGCCGAGCAATCCCTGGGCACCGGCCAGCATCCGCACTCGTGCGCGTTCGGCGGCGACGGCCAGCATCTCTACGTCAGCAACTGGGGCAGCAGGAGCGTGACGATCATTGACACGAAGAAATTCCGCCGTGTGCGCGACATCGCCGTCGGCATCCGGCCCAACGACCTGACGGTCGCGCCCGATGGCCGGCTCTTCGTCGCGTGCGCGGGCGACAACACCGTGCATGTCATCGGCACCGGCAAGCTGGAAAAACCCGGCGACACGCCCGGCCCGACGCGCCGCTTGTGGGAAGGCACGCGCGAGATCATTTCCACCTCGCTCTATCCGCAATCGCCCGAAGGCAGCACGCCGTGCGGCGTGGCCGTGTCCCCGGACGGCAGGACGCTGTTCGTCGCCAACGCAGACAACAACGACGTGATGGTCGCGGACATTTCCGGCACCTTGACGGAGGAGGCAAAGGAACGCGGCGAGAGCATCACGGTGGTCAACGGGTTCATTCCCACCGGCTGGTATCCCAGCGCCGTCGCAGTCTCGCCGGACAACCAGTTTCTGCTCGTGGCCAACGGCAAGGGACTCACCTCGCGGGCGAGCAATCCGCCGCGCGGCGAGAAACCGCTCAAGCTCCACACCGGCATCCTGTTCGACTATCCGCCCAGGATCTTTGAAGGCTCGATTTCCTTCATCGCCAAGCCGGACGCGAAACGGATGGCGGCTTATACCGAACAGGTGCGAAGGAATTCACCGTATCACCCGGAGCATTTCGTGAAGGCGCCGCTCGCGAGCAACACGGTCATTCCCGCGAAAGTCGGCGACCCGTGCCCGATCAAGCATGTGCTCTACATCATCAAGGAAAACCGCACCTACGACCAGGTGCTGAGCGACATGACCGACGCCAAGGGCCGCCCCATCGGCAACGGCGACACGAACCTCCTGATGTATGGCGAGACGGTCACGCCCAACCAGCACCAGATTGCGCGCGATTACGTGCTGTTCGACAATCTCTATTGCAACAGCGAGGTGAGCGTGGACGGCCATAGTTGGACCGATGCGGCGATGGCGACGGATTTCAACCAACGTTCATGGATTCTTTCCTACTCAAAGCACGGCAGGTTGCCCGGCAACGAGGACATGGAGAATCCCGCCAGCGGTTATCTCTGGGACTTGTGCAAACGCCACGGCTTGAGTTTCAGGAACTACGGCGAAGGCGCGCAACGCGTTCCCTCCGGCAATCGCGGCCGGTGGAAGGTCAAAGGCAACCGCGACATGGATCTCGTGAAACTTTGGATCGAGGATTTGCACGCCGCAGAACAGAGCGGCGAACTGCCGCGCTTCACCATCATGTCCCTCGGCGAAAACCACACCAAGGGCACCACCGTCGGCGCGAACACACCCGAAGCGTGCGTCGGCAGCAACGACCTCGGCCTTGGCCGTATCGTGGAGGCCGCGAGCCGCAGCCCGTTCTGGAAGGAGATGGCCATCTTTGTCATCGAGGACGACGCGCAGAACGGGCCCGATCACGTGGACGCGCATCGCACCACTGGTTTTGTCATCAGCCCCTGGTGCAGGCGCAACGCGGTGGACAGCACGCTCTACACAATGGCGAGCATGATCCGCACGATGGAACTCATTCTCGGCCTCCCGCCGCTGACGCAATACGACGCCGGCGCGACGCCGATGTTCAACGCGTTCCAGAAAGCGCCGCAACTCACGCCCTACACCGCGCTCATGCCGAAAGTGGACTTGGAGGCGAAGAACACGAAAAAGACCGCGTTCTCCAGAGAATCGGGCCGGATGAATTTCTCGGCCTACGACCTTGCGCCGGAAGACGAGTTGAATCGCATCCTCTGGGCCGCCGCGCGCCCCGGCGAGCTGTATCCCACGCCGATCCATCGCGCCATCTTCACCCAACCGGTGGAGTAACCCACGCCAAGCGGGTAAACCGTCGCATTTGGCTTCGTTTTGCTTCGAGCACGGTCAATTCTTGCTATGTCTTTTTCAAATAACCTGCGCGTTTGCAGTCTGTTGCAGCAATCTCGCGCTTTTCTCTATTTGGGTTCGTTTCGCAAAAAACATGTTTTCACACCCGACCTCGGGACGGATCGAAATGTCCGTATTCGAGCGAAAACACAGTGTTTTCGGGGTTGGGACGAGACCGTTGTTTGAGTTCGTTTTGCACATCGGTTGTAGTGCCAGCAGAACTGTTTCCGCCAACGGAACTTGGGCGAATAATCATGATTTTGTAAGCCATGTTTTTGCCCCATCTGTCCCAGTTCAGAGCCAGTCGGATTGAGTCGGATTGAGTCGGATTGAGTCGGATCAAGTTGGATTGGCTGCGCAGTTTCGCGCACGAACTGCTCCGCCTTCTGCCACATCGTCTCCTGACTCCTGCCTTCCGGCTTCCGACTTCTGTTCTTCGCCTTTCATCGTCGGGCACAGGGTATGATGATTTCTCTATTATGTCAAGAGAAATTACCTATTAGTTCGCGGCACGGCACAGCCCCTCCCCATGCCACCGCAAAGTCTGCAGGACTGCGGCGGGCTCAGGGTTGCGTGTCCAGGCTGTCCGGCAGATGGCTTTGCCGGAACCCGCCTTCCAGCCTCACGGAACACCTCTCGCGCCACTTCGCCCGTTAAAACAAACCTGTTGGACCAACAGCCTTCCATATCAAACAGCGGAAGCCGCTCACAACTCCGTGATCGAAATGTTCCGCCAGCGGCACACCGCGCCCACTCCCCAGCGGTCGTAGCCGAGCGGGTTTTTGAGCGACACATCGTGGACTTCGAACGCGATGTGCCCCGCGCGACCCAACAGCCGCGCCACGGCTTCGGCATCGTAGCCTTTGGCCTGAATCTTCGCCGTGTCGAGTTCGCAAATCCTCGTCCCGTTGATCCACGTCGTAATGACCGGCAGCCGGCCGACACAGCGGATGCGAAACCGGTTCCAGTCGTTCACCCGCCACGCTTTCAAGAAATCCTCGAAGCTTGCCCCGTAGGTGGGTGTGACGGCGCTGAAGTTTCCTTCGGGCTGCACGGACCGCAGGTTCTCCACGCGAAAACCCGGCAGCTTGTCGCCCGTCATGGCGAAGGGCGCGACCAGAAAACTGCCGAGGGAGTTGCCATAGACTCCGCCGATGCAACCTTTCGGGCGATGGTCCACCAGGACCTGGAACCCGACGCTGCCGAGCTCATGCGCGCGAACCATGATGCCGGTGTCCGCGGGCCAATCCGGCCGCGCATCGAGTTCCAGTTCGAAGTCGGCGAATTTCTCTTCGCTCAACAAATACGCGCCGTGGAGCGATTCCGGCGGCTCATGTCCGCCGACAATGGCGCCGTCCACCACCTCCCAGCGACCCACGTGTTTGAGTTTGTCCTGCTGCCGATGTTCCTCGTGCCATTTCACCACCGCAGCCTTCAGTTCCTCCGGCGGGATGTTCGCGAACCGGTCATCCTTCGGGACATACAACCGCGGCACGGCCCGCCAGCCTTTCAGCGTCTTGCCATCGAACAACGCGCGGCCGGTTTTGGCGTGCCCCGGCTCGGTGCCGGACAGCCGCTGCGAAAATGAAACCGCGGTTGCGCCCAGTCCGGCAATGGCGGTGCGTGTGAGAAAACGGCGGCGAGTGAGGACGCAGTTCATGCGGCGGATGCTAGTTTGCAACCGGTCTCGCGACAAGCCCGTTTGCCGGTGAAAAGCGCCGGAGCCGGACTGAAAATCAGCGGTTGTGGTCTGGAGGCGGGACTCATAAACTCGCGACTCATGCGCCTTGTGATTTTCTGGATAACGTTTGCCGTTTCCATGGTTCCGCTGGCGGCGGAACCGGTGACGCCGAAGGGAGCGGAACTGTTTCATTCGTTGGGGACAGGCCGATGGCAATTCGGTGGCGTCGTGGCTCTGCGGCTGGCGGCCAATCTCGACCAGTGGCTGCTGCGCGCGCCGGAGGCGAACCCGGCGTTAACGGAAATGTTCCGCCTGCGCGATCGGCAACCCGTGCCGAAACTGACGCCGTGGGCGGGGGAGTTCGCCGGCAAATATCTCATCTCCTGCGTGCAGGCTTTGCGACTATGCGACCGCGCGGACTTGCGCGAGCACACCGCGCGCTTTGTCGCCGATCTGATCGGCACGCAAGCCGACGACGGTTATCTCGGCCCGTTTCCGAAAAAGGAACGGCTGCTCGGCCATTGGGATTTGTGGGGCCACTACCATGTCATGCAAGGGCTGCTGCTCTGGCACGATTTCAGCGGCGACGCTTCGGCGCTCGCGGCAGTGCGCCGGGCCGCGGATTTGATTTGCCGGACGTATCTGGACGGCTCGCGCCGCGTGTTCGACGCCGGCTCGCCGGAAATGAACATGGCCGTCGCTCACGTGCTCGCCGAACTTCACCGCCGCACCGGCGAACCGCGGTACCTCGCCATGACCGGGGAGATCGTGAAGGATTGGGAACGAGGGGGTGATTATCTGCGCACCGGCGTTGCCGGCACGCCGTTTTACAAAACCCCGCGTCCGCGCTGGGAAAGCCTGCACGATCTTCAGGCGCTCGCCGAACTCTGGCGCATCACCGGCGAGGCGCGCTACCGCGAGGCGTTCATCAGCCACTGGCGGACAATTCGCGAGTTTGACCGGCGCAACACCGGCGCGTTCAGCGGTGGCGAGAAGGCCACCGGCAACGTGTTTGCGCCGTCGGCCATCGAGACTTGCTGCACCGTCGCGTGGATGGCACTGAGCTGCGACATGCTGCGGCTGACCGGCGACTCGCGCGTGGCCGACGAACTCGAACTGGCCACCTTCAACGCCGCGCTGGGCGCGCAGCATCCGAGCGGGCGTTGGTGGACGTATAACACGCCGATGGACGGCGAGCGCAAAGCCAGCGCCCACGACATTGTTTTTCAAGCGCGCACCGGTTCGCCGGAGTTGAATTGTTGTTCGGTCAACGGCCCGCGCACGCTCGGCATGCTCAGCGATTGGGCCGTGATGCGCGACGAACGCGGCCTCGTGGTGAACTGGCTCGGCCCGCTCGAACTGACCACGCGTGACGCCACGGGCGGCAAGGTGACACTGCGTTGCGACACCCATTATCCGCTCGATGGGGACATCGCGTGGCATATCACCAGCGCCAGACCGACAAGCGTTCGATTCCGCATTCCTGCGTGGGCGGAAGGCGCCAGCGTAAGCGTCGCCGGCGAGGCGACGCCCGTGAAACCCGGCAGCTATCTCGAAGTCGAACGCACATGGCGCGACGCGGATACCGTGAAGCTTCATCTGCCGATGCCGCTCCGCACGTTGGAAGGCCAGCGCGAGCAATCGGGCAAGGTGAGTCTTTATCGCGGACCGCTGTTACTCGCCTACGACCAGCGCGACAACGCTTTCGACGAAACCGGCATTCCGTCCATTGAGCCGGCGCGGGTAACGGAGGCGAGGCTCGTCCCGTTACACGAGCCGGCCGGCAACCTGCTTGCGCCTTGGCTGCTGCTCGAACTACCCACGGCAAAGGGTCCGCTCCGCTTGCGCGACTTTGCCAGCGCGGGAGCGAGTGGCACTCGCTACCGCTCCTGGCTGCGCGTCGCCGGCCGCGAAGCGCCGATTGGGCCGGACGCGCTGGTGGTTTCCGCCAGCTTGAAAGGCGAGGCCAAGCCGCAGTTCGGCCAACTACTCAACGCGACCGGTTGTGTTGCCACCGCCGACGGCAAAGCCGTCAGCCTCAACGGGCGCGACGGGATGCTCCTCTACGCGCTGCCGGAAAACTTTGGCGCCGACTTCACTGTCGCCGTGCGCGTGCGCGTGCGCGAGCTGCCGCCCGCGAAACAGATCGGCCAGATCTTCAGCGCATGGTGCGGCAGCCTCGACGATCCGTTGCGGTTGACGGTCGATGGCGGAAAGCTCGCCGCGCGAATCGAAGCCGGGCGCAGTTACGGCACGGCTGGTGTGCCATTGGCCGTCGGCGAATGGCATCGCGTCGCCGCCGTGAAGGCCGGCGCGAGACTGACGCTCTATATGGACGGCGCCGTCCGCGCCTCCGCCGAAGTCCCGGCCGTCGTGCTCACGCAATCCCGCGTCTTTGCGCTCGGCGGCAATCCCGCTTACACCGGCGGGCCGGAATTTCTCGCTGCCGACTTCGCCAACCTTCTTGTCCGCAACCGCGCCCTGTCCGATGCCGAAGTTGCCGCGCTTTGCCATCCCTGAACCGCAAAGGAATTGATTGGGGATGAGTGCCGGCGTATGAAAGACGCTTGGAAAGTGAACCGACTATGAAACAAACCTCTCGACGATCCTTTCTGATGTCATCGGCGCTCGGCGTCTCCGGCATTGCGAGCGCGGCCAGAGCCATCGCCGCCGATGAGAAACCGTCCGGCTCCAAAAAGACCTTCCAGTTCACACGCGAAATCCCGGCGGAGGAAGGCTTCGATCTCGTCGTGGCCGGCGGCGGGCCGGCGGGCGCGGCGGCGGCGATTTGCGCGGCCCGGCTCGGCGCGAAAGTCCTGCTGGTCGAGGCCACCGGCAGCCTCGGCGGCACGGGGACAAGCGCGTTGGTCTCGCTCTGGTTTTCCCTGACCGACGGCATCAAGAGCGTCGTCGGTGGACTGATCCTCGAACTGATCCAGACGCTCTGCCGCGACAACGCGGCGGCGCCGAACGCGCTGGTCAAATTCCAAAAGGGGCTGCCTATTGACTCCATCGGGTTCCAGCCGGAATCGCTCAAGATGCTGCTCGACAAGCTGTGCCACGACGCCGGCGTCGAGGTGCGCTTCTTCACACGCGTCGTCGAGGCCGATGCCGATCCCCGGCAGCGCTGCGTCCGCGGAATCATCACCAGCAACGTCGAAGGCCTGCGCTACCTGCGCGCCAAGACGTTCATTGATGCGACCGGCGACGCCATCCTCGCCGATTTGTGCGGTGCGCTCGCCCGCGCCGCCGGACGCGACACGCCCCACATCATGCCGCCCACGCTCTGCGCGGCGCTCAGCGATATTGATTTCGACCAGTTCTCGAAAAAAAACCAGCAGGCGATGGTGGAGCAAGCGATTGCCGACGGTTTCTTTTCCCAGGCCGACCGGCATGTGCCCGGTGTGTTCCGCAACGGCCCCGGCACCGCCGCGTTCATGAACGCCGGCCACCTGTTCCACACCAATGCCCTGAAAACGCGCAGCCTCTCCGACGCCATGGTGCGCGGCCGCCAGCTCGTGCAGGAATACGCCGCCTTCTACCGCAAATACATGCCCGGCTGCGAACACCTGCAGGTTGTGGCCACCGGCTCGCTGCTCGGCGTGCGCGAGTCGCGCCGCATCGTGGGCGAATATGAATTGAACCATGACGATTTCAAGGCGCGCCGCCATTTTCCCGACCAGATCGCCGTTTACACCAAGGCCATTGACATCCATGTCTATGACCTGAGCCCCGAAGAATACAAACGCTACCACGACGAATACACCAAGCTGGACAATCCCAAGCGCGGCGAGAGCTACGGTCTGCCCTACGGCATTTTGGTGCCCAAAGGCTGGTCGAATTTGTGGGTGGCGGGTCGTTGCAACAGCAGCGACGTAAAGGTCAACGGCGCGATCCGCGATCAACCGGCCTGCTCGATGATGGGCCAGGCCGCCGGCACCGCCGCCGTGCAGTCCATCGCCACCGGCCAGCCCGCGTGCGATCTCGACACGGCGAAGCTCGTCGAGACCCTGCGCGCCAAAGGCGCCTACCTGCCGCAAACGGAACTGCAAAAGACCATGACGCGCGCGACGTAGGACAGGCGTCCCGCCTGTCCATGAACCGCCGGCGGACCCGCTGGTGTCCCGCCTTCAGGCGGCGCGTCAATGTGGAGTATTGGAGTGCTGGAGTGGTGGCGCGCGTTGACGTTCCGAGTTCCGCCTTCAGCCGTAATGATGCCGTCGCGGCACGCGACCATCTGCCCATCGTCTCCTTTGACCGCGATTTCGACAAGTTCAAGGGCATCCGCCGCGTCGAACCAAAACCTTGATCCGAGCCATGATCCAAATCCATCCGCACCCAAGTGAACAAGGCGTGGCTGGCGGTTTCATTGGACCTCAAACTTGGTGCTAACGACCGCGGTGATCTCTTTCTCGAAGGACGTTGTATCGTTGATGCCTTCAGCGGAGGTCGCCGTGACACCCTTGGGGTTGATCTGCATCACGCCCATGCGCGCTTCCACCAGTTTGCCGAGACGCCCTTTGGCGTTGTTGACAATCTGCTCAGCCCGCGCCGTGGCGTCCTTGGTGGCTTCGCCGAGCATGCTGATCTTCAGTTCGGAGAGCTTCGTGTATAAATACCGAGGGGTGTCCGAGTCTATTTGCACGCCATCCTTGATCAAACTCGTGACGTTCCGTGCCACGATCGGCACCTTCTCCATGTTCGTCGAGGTTATCGAGATGACCTGCGTCAGCGTGTAGTTGTCAACGATGGCGGTCGAGATGACCGATGGCGAGTCGGACGTTCCTGCCGGCGCCTTGAGCACCTCCTTCTTGTAGTGGCGCGCCGTCGCGATGGATGCGGCGGTAACATCAGACTCCGCGATGCCGGCTGCCAGGATGAACGTTTTGACCTTGTCGGTCTCGTTTTTCAACGTGTCGTAGGCTTTCACCAGATCCGGGTCGCTGGCAGTGACGGTGCCGGCCCAGGTCACGACATCCGACACAATGAGTTTGCGCGCGGAACCCGTCACGGAGATGGTTTTTCTTTCGATCTTCACCGACAGGTAGGCCCATGCCAGAATCGCGACACACACGACATTGGCCAGTGCGAAGATGTATCCGCCGGCCCGCAGCGTGATCACCAGCTTCTTCGGGAGGCTTTCCGCTGGTTCGTTTGGATCTGTCTTCATGTCATTTCTTTTCCATGGCCAACGTCCAAGCTCAAACACCGCTCTCCTTGAGCTGGGGCGGAGCATACGCTTTCGATCTGGGGACGCCAGATCAAAACAGCCAGTTGAGCCGCGGATGAAACCCGTTGGACATTGCCAAGGCACGATGACAAAGTGGCCGCGTCACGGAGTGACGTGGCTACTTTCAAAACATGAATCCTGTTTGGCAATTGATCATCGCTCTTTTCAGCGTAGCGGCCGCGATGTCCGCCATGGGCGCCGATGTCACAACCTCCCCGTCATCCGCCGAGGCGGTCATTGCTGGCGCTGACGCGCGGCGGGATGGCGCGATGCGCGCGCAACTGGCCGCGCCGTATCCGTCGAACGGCTGCTGGCATTACGAGGACTTCGCGCTCGCGGCCTACTGGCTCAACGAGCACACCGCCGACGCCGACAAGGCCATCCTCGCCGAGCGGGAGAAGGAGTTTCCCGCGTCGTTGAAGGACGGCGACTTCCACTGGCACGCTTACATTTTGGAGCGCATTTACTTCCTCTTCAGCCGCGCGAGCCAGCATTTCCCCGGTCGCATGAACGTGGAAGCCGAGGCGGCGCTGCTCGACATGCTCTGGCAATGGGCCGGGCCGCGTTGCCGGCTGGAGATGACGCTGCCGGAGCGCGATGGGTGGCAATGGGGCAGCGAGAACCATCACGCGCAGGCTTGGGCCGGTTTCTGGGGCGCGGCGCAGATTTTCGCGCAGCACGCCGGCTACAAGAACCGCCGCTATGCCGACGGCACGACGCCCGCGCAGATGGCGGCAGCATTCACCGATTACTTCAAACGCTTCGCCCGTGAGCGCGCTGCGAAGGGACTGCTCGTGGAGTGCAACTCCGGCTACAACAAATACACGCTCGGCGGCTGGTATAACCTCGCCGATTTCGCCGACGACCCCGTCCTTCGCCGGCGCTTCGTGATGTTGCTGGACCTTTTCTGGGCCGACTGGGCCATCGAGCAGATCAACGGCGTCCGCGGCGGCAGCCGGCATCGTTGTTACCCCGGCACCGATTCGACCGCCGGCTCAAGCATGGACGGGCTGGCGTGGTTCCACTTCGGCCTCGGCCGCGAAAAAAGCCAGCATCCCAGCCACATGTGCGGCGCGACGACGTTCTGGCGGCCGTCGCCTGTCGTCGCGGAGCTGGCGCTCGACGTGGCGGGACGCGGCGTTTACGAATACACCTCGCGCCGGCCCGGTCTTGCGCAGCAGCAAAAGGACGGCGCACCGCCGCCGAACTATGTCTGCGATCCGGCGCATCCGTTCTTCGTGCCGCAAGGCATTTATTCCCTGCGTCCCGAAGGCGGCGGCTTGCTGCGCTATAGCTACTGCACACCCGACTTCATCATGGGCACGAGCATGGTCGAGGCACGGCCGAAAGAAGACTGGACCGCCATCAGCAGCCAGAACCGCTGGGAAGGCGTGATCTTTGCCGGTCATCCGACCGCGCGCATCTTCGTGCAACCGCTGACGCCGAAACGCGGCAGCGTCTATAACGCCAACTGGTCGGTGCAAAAGCGCGGCGTCCTCATCGTCCAACGGCTCAAGACCAGCAACGCGCAAGGCCAGCGCGTGTGGTTCGACGCCTCATTGCGCCGCGAGGAACATGACGGCTGGGTTTTCGCCGAAGCGCCGCAAGCCTTCGCCGCCGTCCGCGTCGTGAACGGCCCGTCCATTTGGGAACCGGACACCGTCGAGCAACATCGAAACAAAAAGGGCGCCACCGACACGGGCGAATGGTTGAAATGCAAGGACGAGTTCTCGCCCGTCATCATCGAGGTCACGAGAAAGGCCGACTGCAAAGATTTCACTGCGTTCCAGGCCGCTATCCTTGACACCCCCTTGAAGTGGGAAAACCGCCGCCTTGATTACACCAGCCGGTTGAACAAGACGATGCTGACGTTCTTCGCCGACTACTCGCGCCCTCCGCTGGTGGACGGCGCGCCGGCGAACTACGCGCCGCCGAAGGTTTACGACAGCCCGTTCATCCAGTCCGATTTCGGCAGCGGCGTCGTGACCATCCGCAAAGACGGCCGCAAACTCGTGCTGGACTTCAACGCGGAATCCGGTGGTTTCTAATCACGGCTTCGCGAGGAACCAGCGCTTCGCTCCCGTGTCCGTCTTGAAAAAATCCAGCAGCAGCGCGGTCGTTTTCTTGCAGCCGGCGTCGTTGGGATGCAGGCGGTCGGCGCGCACGTCGTTTTCCGACCAGACCATCCCGTCGAGTTTGCGAGGCGAATTGCCGCACGCCCAAAGATACGGCCCCCAGAGCACCAGCGGCGCCTTCACCTCGCCGCGCGCGGGATCGAAATTCAGTGCCGCGTCACCGCGAATTTGGCTCTGCACGATCCAGCGCGTGCCGAAACCCGATTCGTAGGCGTAAGGCTCCGGGCTGCCGCTCTCGCGCCCTGACCAGCCGCCGAACGTGCGGCTCGACAGATACACGACGCGCAGGTTCGGGTAATGATGCCGCGCGATCTGGAGAATGGCGGTGATGTCCGCCTGCAACGCGCGGGCGTGCGCGGGAAATTCGCCGAGCGGCTTGGGGTTCGCCTCGACGTGCTTGAGCCACGCGACCTGCACTTGTTTTGGCGAAAGGCCCGCCGCTTCGATCCGCTTCGCCAGCGTCGGCCACGTGTCCTTTTCGAGACCCGAATTGCGGCGAACGCCTTTGGGCATGTGGACGACATCCATCTCCTTGTCGAGCCGCTCCTGCTCGGCTTTCGGCAAAACGTCCGCGCCATCCCATGCCCACATGACCGCCGAGCGCCCGCCGATGCAGCCGTTGACAATGACGACACGCGGGGATTTCTGCGGATCGGCGTCGGCGACGCGCTTGAAAGCTGCGGACTCGATCAAAGGATTGGAGAAACCGATCGTGATGAAACCGATTTTGCCGCTGCCCGCCGGCGCGCCGTTCGCGTCGCGCGGAACGATTTGTTCCGCCTCTTTCAAATACGCCGCGCGATGCGCCTCCGGCGGTTCGTTCCTGCCGCCGCCGTAAAGACCGCCGTCCTCGCCTTTGTATGGCGCGGTCATGTCGGTGATCGGCACCAGGGCGCTCCAGTCATTCGTGCTCACTGCCACCGGGCGTGCCGCGCCGCCTTTGGGCGAGGGACCGGAACGATTGCCGGCACGCTTGCGAATCTCCTCGCGCACGCGGTCGAGATAAGCCTGCTCCTCCGGCGTCAGCGTTTCGCCCGCCTGAAATTTCTGCATCAGTTGCTTGCCACGCGCGACGTCAATCGGCGGCGGCTCGTCGGCGGCGTGGAGCGCAACGGCGAAACTGGCGAGGACACACACGGCGAGGATGTGCCTGAAGGTTTTCATGGCTTATCTACTAAACACGCTGGCTCCGGTTTTGTTGTGCGTCTTTTTCCGCGAACCGCACTCGGAATCGTTCTTGGCCGGAGGAATCCCGTTGTGCCAGACTACCGCCACCTTATGCGAACGATGACTCGCGCGGTTTTTTGGATGGCGTTGGCGGCGTGCGGCGGCGGCGTGTGGGCCGACGACTGGCCGTGTTTCATGGGGCCGACGCATGACGGCGTTTCGGCCGAGACGAATCTCGTGACGAGCTGGCCGGAGCAAGGGCCACCGTTGATGTGGAAGATGGATGTCGGCCTGTCTTACAGCGCGCCGTCGGTGGTGAAAGGCGCCCTGTATTTGTTTCACCGCATCGGCGGCGAGGAAGTACTGGAGTGCCTGGACGCCGCCACCAGCGCGCGGCGATGGCAGGCCTCTTATCCCACCGATTATGTGGACCGCTACGGCTACAACGGCGGACCGCGCGCCACGCCGTTGGTGTCTGGCGATCAAGTGTTCACCTTCGGCGCGGCCGGGGAGTTTTGCTGCTTCAACGCCAGGACCGGCGCGGTGATCTGGCAGCGGCAGATCAACCAGGAACTGGCCGTGCCGCAGAATTTCTTCGGTGTCGGAAGCACGCCGCTGCTCGAAGGCAAGCTGCTGATCGTGAACGCCGGCGGCCCCAACGGCGCGGGCGTCGTGGCGCTCGACCGCGACACCGGCAAAACCGTCTGGCAAGCCACCGATGAGGGCGCGAGCTACGCGTCGCCGAGGTGCGCGACCATCGGCGGCCAGCGGTTCGCGTTCATCTTCGGGCGCGGCGGTCTGGTGGCGCTCGATCCGGCGAACGGCAAGGTGTTCTGGCGGTTCCCGCTGCGCTCGAAGCTCGTCGAGTCCGTCAACGCCGCGTCGCCGGTCATCGTAGGCGACCTCGTGTTTGTGTCGGCGTCGTATCAGACCGGCGGCGCGCTGCTGCGCTGCCGCAAGGATGGCAACGACGTGGTCTGGCGCGACGAGGTGTTGTCCACGCACTGGGCCACTTCGATGCATCGCGACGGTTATCTCTACGGATTCAACGGCCGGCACGAGAAAGGCACGACGCTGCGTTGCGTGGAACTGGCGACGGCCAAACTGATGTGGGAGCAGCCGGCGCTGACCCGCTGCCAGATGATTTACGCCAACGGTCATTACCTCATCCTCAACGAATGGGGAAAATTGATGCTGACGCGGCTGACGCCCAAAGGCTGCGAAATCATCTGCACCGCACAGGTTCTCGACCCGGAGCGGCCGAGTTACATCGCGCCGGTGCTGGCCGACGGCTTCCTCTACGTCCGCAACGAACGACAACTGCTTTGCTTCGACCTCCGCGCGGATCGGACGAAGAAATAATCCGAAGAATCAGGAGACGCTTCATGCAAACCCGCCGCCAGTTCCTCCAGCAAACCGCCAGCATCGCCGCGCTCGCCGCTTTTCCGTGTGCGACACGCGCCGCGGACAGCGGCATCCGTCTCGGCTTCAGCCTTTACGGCATGAAGACCGTGCCGCTGGATGAAGCGTTGCGCGCGTGCGCGGAGATCGGCTACCGCAACGTCGAGTTCGCCCTGATGCCCGGCTTCCCGACCGAGCCGAAGCTGCTGTCCGCTGACGCGCGAAAGGACCTTCGCAACCGTCTCAAGTCGCTGCATCTCGACCTCTCCGCCTTGATGATCAACATGAGCCTGACGGCGGACGACGCCGCGCACGCGAAGAATCTCGACGCCCTCAAAGCCGCCGCGCAGTTCGCACACGACCTCGCACCTCAACAGCCGCCGGTCATCGAGACGGTACTCGGTGGCAAACCGCCGGAATGGGACAACCTCAAGGATCGCATGGTCGAGCGCCTGCAATCGTGGGCTGCCGTTGCCACAGCGGGCCGGGTCACGATGGCGATCAAGGCGCACGTCGGCAACGCGGTCAACTCGCCGGAGCGGTTGCTCTGGCTTATCGAAAAGGCCAACAGCCCGGCGATCAAGGCCGCGTATGACTACAGCCACTTCCAACTGGCGGGCCTTCCGCTTGCCGACAGCCTGAAGGCGCTGTTGCCGCAAACACGGTTCATTCACCTGAAGGATGCCGCCGGTGACTCGAAGAAATTCCATTTCCTTCTCCCCGGCGAAGGCAGCACGGATTACGCCGCCTATTTCAAGCTCCTCAAGCAACTCGGCTACAACGGCCCCGCCGTCGTCGAGGTGAGCGGGCAGATTTTCAACAAGCCCGGCTACGATCCCATGGCCGCCGCGAAGAAATGTTTCGCCGTCCTCTCCGCCGCGCTAACGCGAGCTTGATGGCGTCGCAATTACGCTTCCGTCCAAACTTCCAGCAAACCCACCGGCGGCGATTCCTTGGGAACGAACAAGTGTCCCAGGGTGCTGGTCACTTCGATGACGATTTCGTTCCGGCCCGTTTTTGCCGCGCCGCGCAGGTCGAAGATGAACGGCGGCCACGCGCGAAGGCCGAGGTTCCTGCCGTTCCAAATCGCGCGCACCGGATAGCCGCCGCTGTTCACGCCCAGATGTTTCGGAGCGGTTTCGAAATTCACTTCGGCACGGTAGCGCCCCGTGCCGCAAAAAGCGGGAAACCCCTGCGACCGCCAGTCACCCGGCTTGATCGTCTTCGGTGATGCGATCAAACGCCCTTCCGCATCCACCGCAAAATCGCCCCAAAGAATCAGCGCGGGCAAAAACTTCAGCGGCTTTGCCTCGGCTGTGTCCACTTCGACACGATTCTCGCCGACGCGCAACAGCCTGGCAACCGGGACGCGCCAATAACTCAAATCGAACCGCCGGTCGGCGGGCGCGGAATCCAGATTCACCGCCGCGCCGTTGATGCGCAGGCCGCGCACGAGTTGCGATTGGACGGACAGCTCCGCCGCGCGCGGTAGAGCGACGACATTCAAGACCGGCTGGTCGAGCCGGAGGGAGTTCAGCCCCTTGAAGCCGAAACTCCATTCCACTTCCAGATTGCGACGCGGCGCGGCCACGGCGGGAACGGCGTTGCCCGGCTCCAGCCGCGCGCGGATGGCTTCGCGCGCCGCCGCAACGAATTTCTCCGTCATGTCCTTCAACGCCTTCGACTTCGTCGGTGCCGGACCCGCCGCGGCCCAGAGTTCCTCATCCGAAGGCCAGGGCACGCCCAACGGTTTGGCCGCGCGAGCGCGTTCGGCGGCCTCGGCCACATACTCGGCGTAAACTCTCGCGCCGTCGCGGAACCAAGGCTGCTGCGGTCCCGACACGCCGCAATACTCGCGTTTGAACACACTGCCGCGAAGATCGAACGGACAAATCGCCAGCACGTAACGGTCCACGCCGCACGCGGCGCACAGGTCCACCATTTTTCGCATGGTCGCCATGCTCATGCTCGGCGGGCCGAGCGCATAGACTTCCACCATCCGCTCGCGTCCGGCGAATTCGGCGATGGCAGCCAGCGTGAGCGCCTCGCAGTCGGCCGGCTCCGTGCGCGTGGCAATCTCGTCAATGCCGGGAATGCCCTGCGCGGCAAGCTGGCGGCGCAAGCTGCCGTTGTAGGCGACCTGCGTGCCGAAGGTGCCCTCGCCGAGCCAATGGCCGCTCGCCGCCAGTTTGTGCGCTTCGCACCAGCGCGCGATGGGCGTAATCCACGCGTCGTGGAAAACGCGCGCGTAGGCCGCCCAGTAATCGCGCCACAGCGGCGAGCGTTCGAGGTCGCCGGCACCGGCCAGCCGCTGGCGGAAATCACCGCCGAGCGCCTTCTCCATCGCCGCCGACCACGTCAGTTGCCACAAGGCGCCGCCCGGCTTGCGCGGTTGGTGCTGGCGCGCCAGCGAAGCCTCGTCGGAGAAAACGGCGCGCACCGTCGAGCCAAAAAACCCGCCGATCGCGGCGGCGTATCGCTCGTGCGTCACCGCCAGGAACCGCGCCGTGGCCTCGGGCATCAGCAAATTGGCGCTGCCGGGAACGCGCTCGATGCGGCTCTTGCCGTCCGGCTCGACGTGCAGCACTTGCGCTTCCAATTCCTCGTGGTCTTTCGTGACCAAGCCCTTGGCGTGACCGCTCGGCCAGGTGAATTCATCGTAGAGCCACACCTCCATCCTTCGCGCCGCCGCCTGCTCGACGATGAACCGGATGCGCTCGAACCACGCCTCGCCGAGATATTCGAGTTCCAATCCCCAGCGCGGATAGAGCACCACACCCCAACCCGCGTCGCGATACAAGTCGAGCTGGCGGCGTACGCCGTCCGATGACAGCGTGCCGGTGAGCGCCCACATCGCCAGCGGCCCCGAGGGGCGTTTCGCAGGCGCCGCCGTCGCCATCGGGCTGCTTGGAAGGAGCGATCCCAGGCCGGCCGCCGCCGCGCCGCCGAGACTTCGCGCAAGAAACTCGCGCCGCGAAAAAGATGAGTCGTGTTTCGGCTGCACTGTCCTCGGTTCCACTACGGCTACTTCGCGAACGTCGGGAAGAGCTTCTTCAACTGCTCGATCGTGGGCCGGGCGCCGTATTCGCACAGCTCGAACGCCTCGGCGTGCTTCACCTGCTTGCCGCGCTCTTCGCCATACAGCTCGATCAGTCGGGCGCGATACTGGTTGGCTATGCCCGCGAAACGATTGCGGAGCCGGTTGCGCACCTCCGTCATGCGCTTCACGTATTCCTCCTGCGTCTTCGGCACCAGCTTTTCGTCGCCGCCGCAACAGCCTTCGAGCATCTGCGATTCGAGCATGGCGATGGCGTTGACCTTCTTCTCGATCACGTCGTCAATCGAGACCACGATATCGGGCCGGAACGGATTCGGCCGCTCGAAACTGTCGGAGTAGTAGAGGAACACCGGGTTCTTCGCCAGATAGGGCACCGCCGGGCAGAAGAACGGCACCGTCACCATGAACGCCGCATCCTGCACGAGGATGCCCGTGTAGCGATGGTCGGGATGATAATCGTTCGAGCGCGGCGCGAGCACGACGTCGGCCCGCCACTCGCGGATCAACCGCGTGATCGTCCGGCGGTTTTCCAGCGTCGGCATCAGTTCGCCGTCGTGGTTGTCCAAAACTTCCGACGTCGCGCCCATCGCCGCGTCGCACTTCTTCACCTCGGCCATGCGCCGCAGCGCCAGCGGCCCGCCCGCCTGGCTCCAGTGGCCGACGTCGCCGTTGGTCACCGACACCAGCTTGACGTGGCAACCCTGCTCTGCCCACAACGCGCCCACGCCGCCCGCCTTCAACTCCGAGTCGTCGGGATGCGCGCCAAAGGCGATGATGGACAACTTGCCATCCTCGCGCGGCGCAGCCGCCGGCGGTTTCTTGCCCGTGGCCAGCGTGGCGTTCCACGCCTCCTCCGCGCAACCGCCGCCGCTCACGAAAGCGAAGCACGCCGCCAACACGATTTCGGAAACAAACCAGTTCTTTCCATTCATGGGATCATTCTCCTTGCGCGCATTGAGTGGCCTTGCGCCATCCGCGCCGTCATTGCATTGCTCTTCACGGCTTCCTTGGACATCGCCGGCAGTGTAACCGCGAACGGCCTACGCACAAAAGCCAAATTTCTTCGCCATGTCAGCGGCTTGCCAATCCCGCGCCACGGCCTACAATCGGCGCGTGTCCGATACGACTGAGTTGCATGGGTTGCTGCACCGGCATTTTGGCTTTCACGAGTTTCTCGAAGGCCAGGAGACGGTGATCGAGGCCATTGTCGGCGGGCAGGACTCGGTGGTGATCATGCCGACCGGCGGCGGCAAGTCGCTCTGCTACCAGTTGCCGGCGATGGTGCTCGACGGCATCACCGTGGTCGTCTCGCCGCTCATCGCGCTGATGAAGGACCAGGTGGACGCGATGATGGAGAAGAAAATCCCCGCCACGTTCATCAACTCCTCGCTCGGCCAGTCGGAGATGGACAACCGCATCGCGCGGATGCAGCGGGGCGAATACCGGCTGGTCTATGTCGCGCCGGAGCGGTTCAAGAGCGAGCGGTTCGTCGCCGCGCTCGCGCCGCTCTCCATCGCGTTGTTCGCCATCGACGAGGCGCACTGCATCTCGCAATGGGGCCACGATTTCCGGCCCGACTACCTGCGGCTGAAATGGGCGCTCAAGGACCTCGGCCAGCCGCAGGTCGCCGCGCTCACCGCCACCGCCACGCCGGAGGTGCGCGACGACATCATCGAGCAGCTCGCGCTCGGCAAGTTCGGCCGCCAGCCGCCGCAGGTGTTCGTCTCCGGTTTCGCGCGCCACAACCTCACGCTGGCCGTCACGCGCGCCAAGAACAAGGCGGAGAAGCTGGAGCGCATCTTCGACGCCATCCGCCAACTGAAGACCGGCATCGTTTATTGCGCCACGCGCAAGAACGTCGAGAAGGTTTACGAGCATCTGGCCGAGAAACGCGCGCAGGCCACCTACTACCACGGCGGCATGAGCGAGGACCAGCGGACGAAGGCGCAGGACAAGTTCATGAGCGGCCAGTGTCCGGTGGCGGTGGCGACGAACGCGTTCGGCATGGGCGTGGACCGCTCGGACCTGCGGTTCGTGATCCACTTCGACATTCCCGGCAGCGTCGAGGCTTACTACCAGGAGGCCGGACGCGCCGGCCGCGACGGCGAGCCGGCGCGGTGCGAGCTGCTGTTCAACTACGCCGACGTGCGGACGCAGGAGTTTTTCATCGAAGGCGCCAACCCGACGCGCGAGATCATCGCCAGCCTCCATCAGGCGTTGCTGCGCCTCTGCAAAGGCGGCCCCGTGGAGATGCCGATGTCGGAGATTGCGGAGCACGTCAAGGCCGCCAAGAACGACATGGCGGTCGGCAGCGCGCTCTATCTGCTGGAGCGCGCCGGCTTCATCGCGCGCGACTACCGCCAGGGCAGCCGCACCTACACGACGCGGCTCATCGAGCCGGCGAGATCGCTGGACGACCTGGAGATTAATTTTGAGCGGCTCGACGCCAAACACGTTCGCGACCAGGCGAAGCTGCGGCGGATAATTGATTACGTGGACTGCCACGGCTGCCGGCACGGTTATATCCTGAACTACTTCGGCGAGACCGACGCGGCGGCGCGTTGCAGTGCGTGCGACAACTGCGGCTCCGGGCCGGCGCGGAAGCATCGCGCCGCCAGGCCCGCGCGGGCCGAAGCTGCGCCGGACGCGACGCCGCTGAGTGTCAGCGCCAGGGAAAGGACGGTCCTGCTGCAAAAGGCGCTGAGCGGCGTGGCGCGGATGAACGGCCGGTTCGGCCTGGGGCGCATCACGCTGGTGCTGACCGGCTCGCGCTCCAAGGAAGTGTTCGACTCCCGACTGGAGGAACTTTCCACCTACGGCTTGCTCAAGGAGTTCGGCTACGACTTCACACAGGAACTGCTGCGCCGGCTTGCCGCCGCCGACTGCATCCACGTGACCGACTCCGAATATCCGAAAGCGTCGCTGACGGAACTGGGCCGGCAGGTGATGCTGGCGAAAACGCCGCTCGACATCGAGTTGCCGCCGTTTGAAAAAGCAAAGCCCGCCGCGCGCAAGGCCGCCGCCGCCGCGACGAAGGCCGAGGCATCGTATGATGGGGCGGTGTTCGAGGCGTTGCGGGAGTGGCGGCGCGATCTGGCCGCCACGATGGGCATTCCCGCTTACCTCATTTATCCCGACGTCACGCTGAAGGAATTGTCGCGGCAGAAACCGCAGACGATGGCGGCGTTGCTGGAAGTGCGCGGCATCGGCCCCGCCAAGGCGCGGCAGTTTGGCGCGGAGACGCTGGCCATCATCCGCGGGGCTTCGTCGTAGAACGAATGTCCAAGGCGTGTGGCCCAAACCGTTCCAGCCGCGGAGCGGCGTCAGATAATAGCCCACGGCGCAAGCCGTGGGATTCGTGACGCGAAATGGAAGCCCCGGCAGGGGCGAAAGAAATCATTTATGGGGACGCGTTTTCTGCCGCCCCTGACGGGGCTTGTGTTTTTCGAGCCATTAATCCCACGGCTTGCGCCGTGGGCTATTTTCTGACGCGCCTCCGGCGCTCTCCGCCAGAGATGGCTTGGTTTCGAACCAACAGAACATTTGGGCAACACGCCCTCCACATCCGTTCTGCCACAGGCCGGAAAAACGGGCTTGGAAGCCGTTCTACGTCGAGACGACGCTTTCTTGCTTTGACTTGTTCACTTCGTCACCCACGCGGCGATTTCGTCGTCGGCCAGCTTTTCATGCCGCGTTTCGACGCCGGGTTTGAACGCGTCGCCGGCGTTGTGAATCAGCAACGGCGCGCTGCCGATGAGGGCGACGGCGGCGCGGAAATCGCCGGCGCGGCGCAGGACGGGGACGTACAACTGCTTGAGGTAGGCGGTGTCGCTGGTGGGGTTGAATTGCACGGCATCGGCGGCGGTCTTTTTCACGAACGGCGCGAACGGCCGCGCCAGCAGGCACCAGAGGCCGGCTTCGTCCAAGCCGACGAGGTTGATCGCGCTGACATCCTTGCGCCCGTGCAGCCAGGCCAGTGCGGTGACGATGTCCTGCACACGAAGCTGCGTGTCGGTCTTGTTGTAGGTCGTGAAGAACTTGTCGTCGGTCTTCCGCAGTTCGCTGAAGCAGTCAATCGCCAGCACGATCTGGCCGCTGGAAACGAGCTTCGACGCAAACGGCTCCGCGGCGAGCCAGCCTTTGGGATGCACCACGAGCGTCGCGATATGCTTGCCGCCGCCCTTGGGCAGCGAGAGCTTCGCGGGAATCCGGTCGCCACGGCCGGGCCGGCCGAGCGCGAGCAATCCGTCGCCGCAGTCCTCGGCGATGACTTCCTTTGCGGCGGGCACTTCCAGCGAGAGCGCGTGGCGCAGCGTCGGCTCGTAAAGTTTCCTGAACTCCGCCGGCCCGGTGGCGAGCGCGTCCGCGAGCTGCTTTTCGCTGTTCGCGGTCCACGTTTTCGCGAAGCTCTGGGCGGTGTGGGCGTTGGCGGGTTTCTCGCGGCCTTCCCAAACCAGCAGGTTTTCCTTCGGCTCGACGGTGAACGGCTTCTCCTTGAAATGGCTGGCGTCTTTGTCCTCGAGCATCCATTTGCCGAAGAAGGCGTAGGCGGCTTCGCGGCTGGTCTGGTTGTAATTGTGCGGCGCATCCTGACGCATCGCCTCGACTTTGTCGGCGGCGCCATACAACTGGTAAATCGAGCGCACGGCGGGGAACTCGTGCGTCAGCGTGAAGCGCGTCCAGTCGCCGGTGGCGGAGATGAGCAGTTGCGGGCGCGGCGCGGCGGCGGCGCTGACCTCGACGTTAAAAAAGTCCTGGCGCAAGTTCGGGCCGTTTTCACAGAGGCAGCCGCCCTGCATAATCGCGCTGACCATGACGGCGGGCGCGGCGACCTTGATGCGATCGTCCACGGCGGCAATCACCATTGTCTGCGTGCCGCCGCCGCTCTCACCGGTGCAGCCAATGCGGGCCGCGTCCACGTCAGGCAACGATTGCAGGAAATCAATCACACGAACCGAGTTCCAGGTTTGCAGCCCGAACAGCGACAGACCCCAGAGCCATTCCTGTCCGCCGGCGGGCGGAAACTCGCGGTGCTGCCAGTGGAAACTGTCGTTGTAGCCGATCATGTCCCACGAGAACGCGACATAGCCCTGCCGCGCGAAACCAATACAGCGGCCCGGCAACGACCCTTTGTCCTCGTCCGCGAGCCGGCCGACCGGCCAGTGCCCATGCGGGTTGAGGATCGCCGGGAACGGCCCTTTGCCGCGGCCGAGTGGGCGGTAAAGGTTGCCGCCGACATAGAAGCCGGGCCAGCTCTCGAAATAAACCTTCTCGACCGAGTAGCCGTCGCGCTCGACGCGACCAAAGATGTGCGCGTTGAGCGGACACTTCGCTGGCGCGGGCCAGAGACCGCAGGAAACGAGCACGTGCTCGCGCAACGCAGCGGCATAGGCGCGCCACTCGGCACGCGTGTGGAAGCGGCACATGGAGCGCGGCGTATTGAGGTCGCGGATTTCGCCGCGCAGGTCGGCGGTGGGCAGCGGCGATGACGACGGTTCCGCGGCAAAACCGACAGTCGCCGCAATGATTGGGATGAGGAGCGAGAGGTGATTCATAAACCAGGTCCGGTGCGGCAATCGGCGAGTCATGCCGCATGATAAGCATCAACCGTGGCGTGATTTCAACCTGAAAACCGAGAGGGCCTTGAGGTTTCGCGCGGACAAACGCATCCGGCGGAGCGATTCCACGCGCCGTTACGGCCGGACAGAGAGCCGGTACTCCCGCGGCGCCATGGCCGTGTATTTTCGGAACACGCGGTTGAAGTGCGGGATGGATTGAAAACCGGAGGCGAACGCCACCTCGCTGACGCGCGCGTGCGGATTCAACAGCAGGTTTTTCGCCTTTTCGATCCGCACGCGGGAGACGTATTCGGTGAAGGTCATGCCGGTGGCCTTTTTGAACATCTTGCAGAAATAAAACGCGCTCAGGTGCACGTGCTCCGCCGTGCCGCGCATCGTCACATGGTCGGTGGAGTGATCTTTGACAAATTCCTTCGCGCGCGCCACCGGCACCGGCTCGCCATGGCGCGCGGAAACGATGCAACGGTTGCCAAACTCCGCCAGATGATGCGCGAACAGGGTCAACAACCGGACCATTGCCCGGAACTGCTCCTCCGTCACCACGCGCGTGTGGAAATACGCCTCCTCGACCTGATGCAGGTCCGTGTGCAAGCCCCATTCAACCAGTTTCGACGTGAGCCGCGCGAAGTCCTCCTTCGTCTGCAGCCGGCGGAACACCTGCGCGCTCAGCAACGTGGCGATATGCTGGCCGCCGATGACCACCGGCACCGCCACTTCCGTCAATCCCGCGAAACACTGCACCTGACAGGGCGCGAGTTTCTTGCCGAGCTTCTTCATCGCCTCCTGTTGCGCCTTCAGGCACGCCGCGCAACCGCCCTCCGTCCGCGACACAAGCGCGCAAAACGGGTTCTCATGCGGGCCGAAGCTGTGCCGTTTGTCGGAAACACCCTCCGGCACCAGCTTCAGCGACAAACCCGTCGCCTCGCGGAATGCATCTTCATACTCGCGCACGATCTTCGACTGCGCGAGCGCTTCAAAAGCAGCAGATTTCACCACATCACCATAGAGCACCGCCCATCTCATCTCAAGTGACAACCGGATCGACGCCCGCGCCACTGGCCCCCTGCCCGGCGCGCGTTCTTGTTTAGCGGCTCCTGAAAAAGACGAACGCGCAGAAGACTTGGCGCCCTCTGCGCGTTCGCGTTCGATCTTTGCCGCCACCGGCGAGCCGGTTGCGCTCTAGAGTTTCAGCGCCGCGTGAATGGCGGGTTCGGTGTTCCCCTTTTCGAGTTTGAAGCCGAGTTTTTTGCAAACAGCCTGCATCGCCACGTTCTCGGTCATCATGTCCGCCTCAAGGCAGCTGAGCTTCTCGTCGCGGGCGATCTGGATGAGCCGCTTGGTCAATTCGCGGCCCATACCCTGGCCTTGCCAGAGATCGCTGATGATGACGACGAACTCGCCGGTGTTGGTGCCATGCATCTTCACCAGGCGACCGACGCCGATGATCTCCTGCGTGCCGTTCGCCGCGTTCTTGCGTTCCACCACCAGCGCGAGTTCGCGATCGTAGTCGTTGAAGCAAATGCGGGTGAGCCGCTCGTGCGTGACACGCTGGCTCAATTGGAGCGGCTGGAAGTAGCGCAGATACACGCTGCGCTCCGAGAGCGTCTTGTGGAAGTCCACCATCAGCGGCTCGTCTTCCGGCCGGATCGGACGGATGAGCGTCTCGGCGCCCTTCGCGGTTTTCCACGGACTCGCGTATTTCATCGGATACGGACGGATGGCCGCCTTGGGCAACTGATCCACGGTCACCTTCGCGTCGTGGACGACGACGCGAGCGTCGAGCGCCACCAACTGGTCCGGCGAGGCGAGCAGCGGGTTGATGTCAATTTCCTTGACCCAGCGTTGTTCGACGACGAGTTGGCTGAAGCGCACCATCAACTGCTCCAGCGCAGCCATGTTCACCGATTTGCGACCGCGGACGCCTTTGAGCGCGGTGTAAATCTTCGTCTGCTCCATCATGCGCCGCGCAAGCGTGGTGTTCAACGGCGGCAGTGCGAGCGCGCGGTCCTTGAACACCTCGACGAGCTGGCCGCCGGTTCCAAACAACAGCACCGGGCCGAACTGCGGGTCGAGGCTGCTGCCAATGATGATCTCGTAGCCTTCGAGCTTGATCATCGGCTGGACGGTGACGCCGAGGAAATCGCTGGCCTTGGCTTTCTTGGCCACCGAGGTCTTGATCGTCTGGAACGCCTTCTTCACCGCGTCAGCCGTGCGCAGGTTCAACTGCACGCCGCCGACATCGGTCTTGTGCGTGATCGTCTCGGAATAAAGTTTAAGCACCACCGGGTAGCCGATTTTTTCCGCGAGCTTGACCGCCTCGGCCTCCGTCTTCGCGATCAACGTCGTGACCGTCGGAATGCCGTAAGCGGAGAGCAGATTCTTCGACTCGAACTCCGTCAGAATCGTCCGGCCCTCCTTGCGCACCGCGTTGATGATCTTCTCGGCAGCCGCCCGGTCCGGCGCGTCATCCGCCCCGGCTATCGGCAAACTCGGCGTCTCATAGATGCCACGCAAGTTGTAGGAGTAGCGCCACATATAATTGAACGCCTCCGCCGCCGTGTCCGGATAGTCGAACGACGGGATGCCCGCGCGCGTCAGAATCCTGCGGCCCGCCTCCACGTCGGCGCCGCCCATCCAGCTCGCGAGGATCGGTTTGGCCATCTTCGCATAGGGCTTCAAATGCTCCGCCGTCTGCGTCGGGTCGGTCATCGCCTGCGGAGTCAGGATCACCATCAAGCCGTCGCTGTCCTGGTCCTTCAACACGATCTCCACCGCCTTCGCGTAACGCTCCGGTGAAGCGTCACCGATCACGTCAATGGGATTGTTGTGGCTCCATGCCGCCGGCAGGATGGGGTTGAGCGCCTCCATCGTTGCCTTGGAGACCTTCGCCAATTCGCCGCCGCCGGCCACCAGCGCGTCGGTGGCGAGCACGCCGGGTCCGCCGGCGTTGGTGAGAATCGTCAGCCGCGGGCCTTGCGGCCGCGGTTGTTTGGCCAGCACCTCGGCCATGGAGAAAATCTCCGCAATGCTGTTGACGCGCAGCACGCCGCAACGGCGGAACGCGGCGTCGAGCACCTCGTCGCTGCCGGTCAGCGAGCCGGTGTGCGACGCGGCGGCCTTGGCGGCCGCTTCGGAGCGGCCGGCTTTGATGACGATGATCGGCTTGGTGAGGGCCACCTCGCGCGCCGCCGACAGAAACGACCGGGCGTCGCCGATGGACTCCATGTAAATGACGATGCTCTGCGTGCGCGGATCGTCGCCGAGGTAATGAATGAGATCGCCCCAGCCGACGTCGAGCATCGAGCCAATGGACATGAACGCGCTGAAGCCAACGTTCTCCTGCAAGCTCCAATCGAGCACCGCCGTGCAGAGCGCGCCGCTCTGGCTGAGGAAACCGACGTTGCCGGGCCGGGCGATGGTGGTGGCAAACGTCGCGTTAAGGCCGGTCAGCGGGCACATCACGCCGAGACAGTTCGGGCCGATGATGCGCATCCCGCCGCGGCGGGCGTTTTCGAGGACTTGCCGTTCCAACTCGGCGCCGGCCGGTCCGATCTCCTTGAAGCCGGCGGAAATGATGACGCACGACTTGATGTTGGCCTCGACGCACTCGGTAATGATGGCCGGCACCGCGGTGGCGGGTGTGATGATGACGGCGAGGTCCACTTGCTCCGGCACGGCCTTGATGTTCGGGTAAGCCTTGATGCCGAGCACGCTGGTGCGCTTCAGGTTGACGGGATAGACGGTCCCGCCAAACTGGCTGGTGATGAGGTTCCAGAGAATCGTGCGGCCGACGGTGCCTTGACTTTCGGTGGCGCCGATGACGGCCACGTTCTTCGGCGCGAAAAACGCCTCGAGCGGCCTGCGCTCACGGCTGAGCACGGCGCTGGATGAAGGGATAATGGGGGATGGGGTAGCTGACATGGTATTTTTGATTCAGGTTACAGGTTAAGGGTTGACTGCGGTTTTAGGCTGGAAACACTTCATTTCTGCCGGCAAAGCCCGCCGGCTGCACTCATCGCCACCGAACGCGCGCGACAAGCGCACGCCTCGCGCGGACAAATTTCGCAGGCCGTTGCCGGCCCGTTCAAAAACTGTGTTCATAATCTCCATGAGCGCACTCAAAAAACAGCCGTCTGCATCATAAGCAGTTGGCCGGCAGTCGCAATCAAAAACCCGCCGGCAAATTCAAAAACCTGCTTCCGCTGTTGCATTCGGAACTCCGGTCTGTATTATTTGCGCGCCTTTTGGACCCGCGAGAGTCGCGGCCAGCCCCGAGGCGGGGTAGCCAAGTGGTAAGGCAGAAGTCTGCAAAACTTCTATGCGTCGGTTCAATTCCGACCCCCGCCTCCAATTTTAACCCGCGTGACTGGAACAGTTACGCGGGTTTGTTTTTTTGGCGGCGAATATTGCGGAAAGGACTGTGATTCAATCAACACCACCCGGCCTTTTGGACACCGCCGCCGTGAGGGACGTTGTGCCCGATGGCCCATCCAAGCTGGGCACGGTCGGCCCCGATTTGATCGCCTGATACGAGTTTGGAGACGAGCACTGGACTGTCAATCCCGGTCCTAAAAGCGAAGTCACGTCACTTGACAGTCGAGTACTGGAAGAGCAACTTTGCTTGTCCTCACGGGACCAACAAGAAAGCCGGGTAAGCGGTTCATCTCAAAACCAGAGACGCCAGGGTTCGGTGAAGACCGATGATTTGAAACCTATGAACACCCTTTTCAACCAATGGCGGCACGGCCAATACGCCATAATCCTGGCGGTTGTCACAGCCTGTGGTTTTTGCGGCGGCGCGATTCAAGCCAAACCGCTGGGTCAGGCGACGGTCACGGAAACCAACAACGACGTCCGCTACCAGGCAGCCAACACGACCGAGCGTCCCGCGAAACTGAAAGATGTCGTGAGCGGTTCGGACACCTTGCGCACCGGTCAGAAGTCCCAGGCCGAGATCGAGTTTGAAGACACAACCATCACGCGCCTCGGCTCCAATTCGCTCTTTACGTTCGATCCCGAAAAGCGCCGGTTCGAACTGCGCGAAGGCGTGCTTCTGTTTGACATGCAAAAAGGCATCGGCGGCGGCAGCATCCAAACCGGCGGCATCACCGCGGGCATTGAAGGCACCGCTGGCATGGTCATCCGGCGTGGCCCGCCACAGGTCATCTGTCTGGCAGGGCTTATTCGCATTCTCGACGCCCAAGGCAAGCAACTCGGCCTGCTCCGGCCCGGAGACACGTTCGTCGGCGGCAAGGTTCTCCAGATCAATTTGCGCGCACTGAGCAAAGGCAAACTGCTCCAGCGAAAGCTGCGGCACAACCAGGCCGATTTCGAGATGGCGATGTCGCTGCAAGAGGCGGAAATCAAAGACGGCAAACTCTTGAACGCTATTCAAGATGAGCCGCCGCTGGGTTTGCCCCCGCAATCGGGCCAGCAGTTCAAGAACGGCATCGAACAACTGCGCCAAAACAACGCCACACCACCACCGCCACCACCACCGAAGGGTTCATTCACAACCGGATCATAGTCAGAACCACCGCTTGCGAAAAAGCGATCAGGCAACCAGGCAAATCGTTCGCCGGTGAATAGACGATCTGGCTGACCGGGTAGAATTCAATTTTTGCCTGACAGGTAATAAACCTCCAAATTACCGCCTTGCAACAAGTCCTGGCGGACTGTCGGGCTTGGCCGGTTTCATGGTGTCGAACCACGGCTGCGGGAGAGATCCATCGCGGCCATTTCGGGGAGCGTCTTCACGGTCATGGTCCCTCGCACACGCGGCAGCGCCCCATCTTGTCGCACGCACATCTTGGTTACGCGGCTTTCTTGGGCGTGCGGCGCAGGGTTTCGCAATCAATCCTGTAACGTTTCACGCGCAGGCGGATTTGCGAGATGGTGATGCCGAGGTTGGAGGCGGCGCGGGATTTGTTGCCGCCGCAATTTCTCAGTTCGGCGAGGATCAGTTCGGATTCGAGGGAGGCGACGGCCCCGCCGAGCGAACTGGTCGAAGCCATCGCACCGGGTTGCAGCAGGAACGAGGGCAGATGGCGCGGGACGATGATGTCGCCGTCGCAAGCGAGGACGGCGCGCTCCACGCAATCGCGCAGTTCGCGGACGTTGCCGGGCCAGAGGTGGTTGGCCAGCAGGGACACGGTGCCGCCAGAGAATTGGCAGACCGTTTTGCCGGCCGCGAGGCTGGCGGTTTGTAGAAAATGCGCGGCCAGCAATGGAATGTCGCTCCTGCGCTCGCGCAGCGGCGGCACGCGCAGCAGGAAGACGTTGAGCCGGTAGTAAAGGTCCTTCCGAAAACCGCCGAGCTGGACCATCGCCTGCAAATCGCGGCTGGTGGATGCGATCACCCGCGTCGGGCAGTCCACGGTGTCGCCGCCGGGCCCGTCGAGCGATTGCTCCGGCAACAAGGGCACAAGCTTGGCCTGGAGCGCCGGCGAGGCGTCGGCGATTTCATCCAGTAGCACCGTGCCGCCTCGCGTCGCGCCGAAGCCGTCGGCGACGGCGCCGGCTTCCAGCGTGGCGGCGGTAAAAACCGCGAAGGGCTCGTCACACCGCAGGCTCTGTTCGTGAAGCGCGCGGGCCACGAGCTGTTTGCCAACACCACTTTCACCGACGACGAGAACGGTGGCATCGGTACCGGCGACGAGGGAGATATCGTGCCGAAGCGATTCCATGGCGGCCGAGTCGCCGATCAGGGCGGGAGGCTGGGGAGCCATCAGTGCGGATATCATCGCGAGGCTCAGACACGGATAGGCAGGATCAGGAACGGCAGACCCTGGAGGTAAAATGCCCGCTGCAACGCGAAGACAGCATAGTTGTGCAACCAGCGGGTGGCCCACGATTCGTGCGGAAAGACGAGCTGGCCGCCGAAGAATATCGCGTGGGGAAAACGTTCGAGGATTTTTGGCACCTGGCCGGCGATTTCGGAGACAACGTCGGTGCCGACGGAACAGACGGACTCGGCATAAAACTGTTGCTGCTGCATGTAGCGGACGTATCGCTGGCTTTCGTTCCGGACGTGTTGCTTGAGCCGCTCGACCTCGTCCGCGCCCTTGAAATTGCCCGCGTCCACGACGCCGACCTGGACAAAGACGAAGTTTTTGAAGACGCCGGGAAACATGCGGATGATGCCGAACAGCGTGTGCAGGCCAAGGCCGTTGAAACCGTTGACCATGACGACGGCGGTCTTGGCCTTGGGATCGAAAGCGTGCGCAGCGGCGCTGGCGGCCTCGTCCACTTCGACAGCGGCGACCAGTTCGTCGAGACGGCGCAGCTGAAGGCGCGTCACGTCGTAATGGTGCCGGATCAGGAAAGCCACGGCCACCAACAGGCCCGTCACCAGCAGCGTGATCCAGCCACCTTCCCAGAATTTGACCAGGCTCAACGAGACCAGAATGAACGCTGTGAGGATGAAGCCGACGCCGTTAACCGCCAGTTTCTTTTTCCAGGCGGCGACGGCGCGGCGTTCCCGCCACCAGTGCCGCACCATGCCGAGTTGCGACAGGCTGAAGGTGATGAAGACGTTGATGCTGTAAAGCACCACCAGATATTCCACCGAGCCGCGCGAGAAAAGCATCAGCACCAGCGCGGCCGCGCCCATGAGCGTCACGCCGTTGTGCGTCACGAACCGGTCGCTGAGCACGGCGCAACGCGCCGGAAACCAGCGGTCCAGCGCCATGTTGGCCAGCACGCGCGGCCCGTCGAGAAAGCCCGTTTGCGCCGCCACGAACAACAGCGCCGCCTCGGAGGTGAGCGTCACCAGAATGAATCCCGCCGCACCCATGTGCGGCCAGCCTTGCGTGAGCCGCTCGACCAACACGGCGTTGAGTGTCTTGCCCGGTTGCGGGCTGACGTGGAACAGCAAATACGCGGTGAGCAGGCCGGCGACGGTCAGCGCCAGCGAGACGGCCATGTACCGCATCGTGCGTTTGCCCGTGGCCACACGCGGCTCGCGCAGGAGCGGCAGGCCGTTGCTGACCGCCTCGATGCCGGTGTACGTGCCCGCGCCCATGCTGTAGGCGCGCAGCAGAATCAGCAGCATACCGATCCAGCCGAATTCGTGATGTGCCGAGCGCACGTCGGCGGCGGTCGAACTGACGATCTCGGAGAACTGGCCCAGATGCGTGAAAAAGGCGTAGCCGATCACAAAAGCGTGGCTGATGACGAACGCCAGGAAGATCGGCACCCACGGCAGCACGGCTTCCTTGGCGCCGCGCATGTTCAACAGGGTCAGCAGACAGACTCCGAGAATTTCCACCGGCAGTTTCCAGTGCAGCCACGCCGCCGGAAACAAACTAAAGAGCGCGTCGGCGCCGCTGGCGATGGAAATCGTGATGGTCAACACATAGTCAATCAGCAACGCGCAGCCGGACACCACGCCGACCGTCGGCGAGAGCAGCTTGCTGGCGACAAGATAACCGCCGCCGCCCGATGGAAACATCTCGATGATCTGCGAGTAACTTGCGCTGATGATGAACACGGTCGCCGCCGAGGCCATCGCCACAAACAGGCTCAGGCAAGTGTGGTTCTTCAACGCCAGGAAGGTTTCCTCCGGCCCGTAGCACGAGGAGGAGAGGCCGTCCGCCCCAAGACCGACCCATGCGAAAAACGCGATGAGAGACAGTTTATGAAACAAGCCCGCGTCGGACAGACTGCGGGACTTGCCAATCAAAACCGTCTTAACCTTGCCGCTGAAACCCGTGTTGGTCGTCGTAAACAAAGCCGTCTTGCTGCGCAGGCGCGGCAGAACCGTGCCGCGCGATTGTTGCGTCGGGATCTGTGACCCGCGAACGCGACACCAGTCCGCCCGCGCCGGCTCAATTGCCGGCGCGTCTTCCGTTTTTTGAATCTTCTGTCAGCGTTTGGTGTGCCAGCAAGTCGCGCACCCCCGTGAAGCGCGCGCGGCGGCGGCGAAGTTGAATTACGGACATTGGGGTGTCGCGATTATGCCAGCCTGATTAATTTCGAATAAAAAAAACGCCACCTCGCCTTAAAGAAAAATCAATTTGAACGGCGTGCGGTGAGACGTTGTGCGCACAACCAAGGCGGGCCGTGTGAAATCCGACGGTGCGGCGGCAACGGTGGCACGGCAGTTGCAACAAGGCCCTTTGTCCCAGCAGCGGTGTGCTGTGGGCCAAGAGATAAAACTGAAAACAGAGACAACAACTATGACTGACATGAAATCAGGAGCTGCGGCATCGGACAAACCTTCCACGAAAGCCACGTTGGGGCTGACGGGACTGACCATCAACGCAATGGCGCTGATCGCGCCGGGCGCATTCCTGTGGCTGACCTTCCAGATGCAATCGCTCTACGGCGCGCCGATGGCCGGTTGCGCGATGTGGTTTGGCATCCTCGCGGCGCTGCTGCTCTGCTTCGCGACGGCGATCAGTTACGCCGAGCTGTCGAAGCTCTTTCCGGGCGCGGGCTCCTCGTATTTGTATGCGGAACAGGCGTTCCTCTCCAAGACGAAGGCGTATAAGTTCGCGCGGCTCGCGAAGTTCGTCACCGGCTGGGCCAGTCATTTGTATTACTGGGTCTATCCGGGCTGCATGGTTGGCGTCACGGCAATCCTCAGCGGCTATCTGCTGAACCAATTCTGGCCCGACACCTTCAGCGGCACCTATAATAGTCCGTTGTTCATGTATCTGTTTTGCATCGTGTTCGCGATGGGTGTCGGCTACATCGCCTACCGCGGCGTGAACGGCACCACCGCTGTGAACATGGCGATCAACGTCATCCAGATCACCGCGCTGATTGTCTTCTCCGTCATCGCCCTCGGCTACCGGGCCAAACACCCGCAAGGCTCCGTGGGTTATCATCTCTCCAACGGCACACCCGTCACCTACATGGTGGATCAAGTCAACGTCACCGACGACAAAGGCAAGCCGGTGCAGGACACGTGGGCCGACAGCTCGCTGAAGACCGACGACAAAGGCAAGCCGGTCTATAAACAACAGGACCGCCAAGTCGCCAAGGACGACCTGGACAAGACCAAGAACAAGGACGCGGCCGTGCTTGCGGCGCTAACCGCTCTTGGCCTCGGCGAGGGCGATCCGTATCCCGTGTTGGAAAAAGGCAAGGACGGCAAGCTGGCGGCGGTGGATTTCACGGTCAGCTACAAGCCTGAAGATGCGATTACCGGCAAACCGGGCGACGCGAAGGATCCCGAGACCTTCAACTTCCATTCGACGGCCAGTTCGGTCATTGCGCCGCACGGTTTCAGTTTCTTTTTCATCCAGGCTTGCATCGCGATTCTCATCCTAGTCGGTTTCGAATCGGTGACCGCGATGGGTGAGGAGGCAAAGAACGCCAAGCGGGACGTGCCGCGCGCGGTGCTGCTGTCGCTCGCGATCCAGGGCGTCGTCTGCTACCTGTTCGAGTATTTCGCAGCCAACTATCTGCTGCACAACGGCTACACCATCTCCAACGCCGGCGCTTCCAGCGCGCCGTTGGGCGACTTGATGGTGATCACCGGCACTTGGCTCTTCGGCAGCTACGCGGCGGGCAAGGCGTTCATGCTCGTGCAGGCGTTCACGGTCTTCCTGGCGCTGATCGGCACGACGCTCTCCTGCCTCAGCACCGGCGCGCGCGTCACCTACGCGATGGGCCGCGACGAGGAAGTGCCGTCGCATTTCGGCCTGTTGCACGGCAAGACGCTCTCGCCGTATCGGGCGATCTGGACGCTGGCGATCATCTCGGCGGTCATCGGCATCATCTCCGTCACCGTCTATCTCGGCGGCCAGGCCACGGCGCCGGCGGCGTTGGACAAGCATAACTTCTGGTATAGCTTCGGCATCTTCTCGCCGGAGGCCTACACGAAACTGCCCAACACGCTGCTCATCATCACGCTGATCAGCAACTTCGGCACCTTCATGCTCTACATGATGACGTGCTTGATCGCGATGGTGGCCTTCAAGGAGCACCACAGCTTCAACGGGTTCAAACACATGTTCATCCCAATCTTCGGGCTGGTGGCGAACCTGATCTGCATGCTGTTCTACCTGATCGGCCCGTTCGCCGTCGCCGGCATGAACTGGAAGGAGCCTTTCATCGCGCTGGGGGTCGCTGGCGTCTGGGGTATTTACGGTGCGGTCTATTTCCTCAAGAGCAGCAAGAGCAAGAAGCGTGAAGTGTTTCTAACCCATAAGTCGGTCGCGCCGCTGGCCAGCTAGCTCCTCGCTGCTAGTCCCGGCGACCGCGGTCGGTCGGAGCGGCCGTCTCTCATGCGGGAGACGGCCGCTTTCCTTTGCGGAGGCTTGCAACCGGGCGCAACCGCACGTAGCGTCTGCAACTGAACACAGATGGAACTGACTTACGCAGAACTTTCCTCGCCGGGACCGGTTCGTCCAAAAAACGAGGATTTTGTCGGCTTCTGGCAGCCGGACTCCATCGAGGAGAAACGCGACCGCGGCGCTCTGGTCGTTCTTGCCGACGGTGTGGGCGGACAGGGCGGCGGCGAGATCGCCAGCCGTCTGGCCGTCGAGGCCGCCATCCGCGCCTTTCGCGAAGCCAAGGCCGGCACGCCGCCGCAACAACTGCTCGCGCAGGTCTTCAACGCCGCCAACCTCGCCGTCTATGACAAAGGCATGGAAAACCACGGCGCGCGACGGATCGCCACCACGCTCGCCATCGCCCTGCTGCGCAACGACCAACTCACCGTCGGCAACGTCGGTGACTCCCGCGTCTATCTCCTCCGCCGCGCCGAAATCAAACAAATCAGCACGGACCATTCCTACGTCGCCATGCAGCGCAAACTCGGCCTTATCTCCGATGATGACGCGAGGCGCAGCGAAAACCGCAACGTCCTCACCCGCTCCGTCGGCCAGGAACCGGTGATCCGCGTGGACTACGAGGAAGAAACCGTTTTCAAAGCCGACCGCATCGTGCTCTGCTCTGACGGTCTTCACGGCCACGTCACCGACACCGAAATCGCCGACATCGTCAGCCGTTTCCCGCCCGCCCAAGCCTGCCGCCAACTCGTCGCGCTGGCGGAAAAACGCGGCACCGAAGACAACGTCAGCGTCCAGGTCGTCCAGGTGGATGCCGTCGAAGAGGTCAACTACTACCGCGGCGTGCCGGTCTATCGCGAGCCGGCCGCCCCGCCGCCAACGGGCGACCTGCGGCCCGGCGACCTGCTCGACGACCGCTTCCTCATTTTGGAAACCATCAGCCGCAGCGGCATGGCCACCATCTTCAAGGCCACCGATCAGACCAACAAACAGACCGTTGCCATCAAAGTGCCGCTCATGCAGTTCGAGAGCGACCCCGGCTTTTACTCCCGTTTCACACGCGAGGAGGAGATCGGCCTCCAACTCAACCATCCCTTCATTCTCAAATTCATTCCCATCGCGCATCGCAGCCGCCCCTACATCGTCACCGAATACCTCCGCGGCTACACCCTGGCTCACCTGCTTCACAGCGTCAGTCCGCTGCCCGTGAACGACGCGCTGAAACTGGCCGGCAGAATCTGCGAGGCCGTCCTCCATCTTCACGAACACAATATCGTCCACCGCGATCTCAAGCCGCAGAACATTATGATTTGCAACGACGGCACCATCCGGATCATGGACTTCGGCATTGCCCGCGCCGGCGGACGGCGCATCACGTTCGCCGGCTTCACGCCGTCGCTCGGCACACCCGACTACATGGCGCCCGAGCAGGTCCGCGGCAAACGCGGCGACGCGCGCACCGACATCTACTCGCTCGGCGCAATCCTCTACGAGTTGACCACCGGCCGCACGCCCTTCGAAGGCGAAAGCCCGCTGCTGGTCATGAACGCCCGTCTCGCGAGCGACCCGCCTGCGCCGCGCACCCTCCGGCCCGATCTGCCGCCGGCGGTTGAAGAAATCATTCTGCACGCGATGGAACGTGACCCCGGCCGGCGCTACGCTACCGTCGCCGAAATGAAAACCGAGCTGGACGACCCCGGTCGCGTTGTCGTCACAGATCGCGCCGGCCGACTCCACACGATCACGCCGTGGAAATCGAAGTTTCGCCGCCACCTGCCCATGCTGCTGGCGATTGTGCTGCCGCTGGTGGTGATCCTCGGCTTTGCATGGTTCGTGTTTTCCCACGTCCAGCGATAGCCGGGATTGCCGCGCCAACCGCCGTTGCGGCTGCCTTGCTTTGACCATGCTGGCCATTACGCCGCCGCGCGTTGACGCAAAACAACCCACCCGCCGTCTCCCGCCGGCGCATTCGTGCTCAACTGACTTACGCAAACCGTGTGGCGCGTTTCTTGCAGTGCTTTTATGTGACATGCAAGTTTTCTGCCAAACAGGCACGGCGCTCACGCCGATCGCGTTTGCGAGCGCGGGCGCGGCGGCGCTGGTTGCACCATTGATGCTCGCCGGTTTCGCGCTGCAAACCGCGGGGTTGAGCCGCGCCAAGAACGCCGCTCACGCCGTCTTCGGCCACTTGTTCCTCGGCGCAATCTGCCTGACCGTTTTCTGGGTCTGCGGTTTCGCGGTGGCTGGCGGACGTTTCTTCTTGTCCGCGGGCGGCGCGGTGGACGGCGCAAGCCTCGCGTCCTTTTTCACCCAAGCCACGATGCTCGCGGTGGCGGCAAGCGTACCGCTGGGTGCGCTCACCGAACGCTGGTCTTTGCGCAATCTCTACTGCTACGGCGCGTTTGCCGCCGCCCTGCTGTTCCCGGTTTTCGCGCGTTGGAGCGCGGCGGGCGGATGGCTCGCGCAACTTGGCTTCACGGACCTGGCTGGCGCCGGCACGGTGCACGGCTTGGGCGGTCTCTGCGCGCTGGCGGGCGTGCTGGTGTTGGGGCCGCGGCTCGGCCGCTACGGGAAGAACAACGCGCCACTGCCGATTCCCGCGCACAACGTGCCGCTGGCGCTGCTGGGTTGTCTTGTCCTCTGTTTCGGCTGGTTCGTGTTCATCGTCAGTCGCGCACTGGGGGCCGGCGAATACGGACGTGCCATGCCGGCGGGTGCGGTCGCCGGGCTGGCGGCCGCAGGCGGCGCGCTGACGGCGGCGTTTTGCGTGAAGGCTCGCACCGGCAAACCCGACCCGACCATCGTCGCGAACGGCGCGCTGGGCGGCTTGGTGGCGGTCAGCGGCTGCGCGGCCTGTGTCAGCACGGCAACAGGGTGGTGCATCGGCGCCATCGGCGGCGCATTGGTTTTTGTGTGCGTCCAACGGCTGGACCGTTGGCGCGTGGATGATCCGGTGGGTGCGATCGCGGTGCACGGCGCTGGCGGATTATGGGGCGTGATCGCCACCGGAATGTTTGCCAATGGCATGGACGGCGTCCGCGGACTGTTTTACGGCGACCCGGCTCAACTCGGCGCGCAACTGCTCGGTATACTGGTGCTCGCGACGTGGGCCTTCGGCGGCTCGTGGGTATTTTTCCGCACGCTCGACAGGTTCATCCCAATGCGTGTGATGGCTGTGGTGGAACTGGAAGGCCTCGACGTGCCGCAAACCGGTGTGCCGGCCTATGCCGGGTTGCAACACATGAGCGAGGAAACGTCTTCGCACCCGCGTTGGTAGCTCCGGCCGGCGAGACCCCAGGCAGCGTTTCCGCAGGCAACATCTTTTGCAACGCGCGCCCACACCGCCTTGAAGTTGTTTCTTGCCCGACGATGCTGGGCCGGTCAAAATGGCCATCATGACCAGCCGGGAACGAATGGCGTTGGCGATGCAGCACCGCGAGGCAGACCGTGTGCCGGTCATGTGTCAACTTGCGCTCGGACATTATTTTCTCAACACCGGCCTGCCGCCGCACCGCATCTGGTTCACCAGCGAAGGGTTTGCGGAGGCGCTGGTGAAGTTGCAGCGGCGATATCGCTTCGACGGTCTCCTCATCAACCTCCCGGGCCGGCCGGCGGATATTCTCGACGACCTGGCGCGCATCGAAGAAGCCGGCGATGGCAGCGAGAAGCTCACGTGGAAAAACGGCGACTACACCATCGTGCCTCCGAACGACAGCGCGCAGCATTACGCGGCTGACGGTTCGCCGCCCAAACACGCGGATTTTGCCACGCTCGACCCCGACAAACTCGACGGGATGGACGAACTGACCGGCTACATCTGGAACACGTATCACGTGCCGCGGCTACCGGGAAAAACCCAACCGGGTCCGCTCAGCGAAGTGCCCGAATATTTTCACCGCACTTTCGATCTCGTGAAGGCGACCGTCGGCAACGAAATCTCCATTCACGGCGAGGTTTTCTCTCCGTTCACGCACTTGATGGAGCTGTTCGGTTACGAAGAGGCGCTCATGGGCATGATGACGGACCCCACCAAGGCGCACGCGCTGCTGGATCGCTTGACGGTCGCCGCGGTCGCCTGGGGCGTCGCGCAGGCCCAACGCGGCGCGGACGCGGTGTTGATTTCGTCTGCGTTCGCCGGCGGCAGTTTCATTTCGCGCGAGATGTATCGCGAGTTTGTCGTGCCTTACGAACGGCGGCTCACCGACGCGATCAAACCCACCGGCGTGCCGGTTTACACGCACACGTGCGGCAAGATCGGCGACCGATTGGAACTGATGGCCGAAACCGGCACGCAGGGCCTCGACACGCTCGATCCGCCGCCGCTCGGCAACGTCGAACTGGCCGAAGCGAAGCGGGAGGTCGGCGGCCGGTTGTTCATCAAGGGCAACATGAACTCGGTGGCGTTGCTCAACTACAAGACAAAGGACGAGGTCATCGCCGAAACCGGCGAGTGCCTTCGCATTGGCAAGCCGGGCGGCGGTTATATCCTGAGCACCGCGTGCTCCGTGGCGCCCCGCGTCGAACCGTGGAAACTGGAACTGCTGACACCGCTGGCGGAAAAAATCGGGCGCTATGACTAACGCAGCCGCCGACGTAAGTCGGCGGAAAGGCTCTGGCTGGAACTGCGTCCGCCGACTTACGTCGGCGGCTACGGCCGTCGGCATTTCGCGCGGTGTCTGAAATACCCCCGTTAACGCAGCCGTTGCACGACGCAACCGATGCCCTTCGGCTCCAACTCCGGCCCCACGAGGGCGAAACCATCCTGAATTTCCGGCGTGAGCGGCTTTCCGCTCCACGCGTTTTCATACGTCGCGCCGCGGACGTGCTTCACGCGCAATGCAGGCTGGCACACGTTCCGGCCGTTGGCGTTGTAGAGCGTCCAGACGTTTTCCTTCGGTGCGCGGAAAAGATTCGCGAAAACGCCGCTGATCTCGGTGAGCACGAGCGGCGTGACATCATGCGAAGCGAACGCGTCGCGGTGGGCGCACTGGACTTCGATGGCGCGCTTGAGAAAAGCGAGGGAGGGTTCATCCATGTAAGGCAGACCCAGCGCCCCGACGCGATACACCTCGCCGTTGAAGAACGGGAACTTGAACAGCCACCAGTTCCCCGCGCGCGGCGTCACGTAGTGAATGATGTGGAGCTGCTTGAAGTCCGGGAAGACAAAGCGAGGCAGGTCAATGAAATGCGGCGCGCGCAGTTCCTCGTCGGCGCTCCACAACGCCTGATACGTGATGGAGCCGTCCAGAAACTGCCGGCTCACCTCGGCGGGCGGATATTCCGTGTAGAGGGCCACGCGCGGGCCAACCGCTTCACGAATGCGCCTGAGCATCGCCGCCTCGCCCGCGTAGGGAATCTCGTAGCCGTTGTGGCCGTGGTCCTTCGCGAAGCAAGCCCAGCGCCCGTCCGTCGCGCCGAATTCATCTATATACATGACCTTCGGATGCAGATCGTTTTGAACTCGGCGATACGCTTCGCTCAAATAATCCTGCCAGCCTTTCAGGGACGGGCACTGGTTGTAGGCATTGTAGGTCGGGACAAACTGCGGCGAGCCGTCGGCGCGTTTCATCGCCCACTCTTTGGCGTGAGCGCCGGCAAACTTTCCCTGTTCACAACTCAGATAGCCGTCGAGATAAAGACTCACCGCGATGCCGCGGTCTTGGACGCGCCGGATGTTCTCGCGGAAATACTCCAGCCCGCCAACCGTCTCGTCGTCGTGATTGTAATCACCCCAGTCGCCGTATGTCTTCGACGCCGCCCAGCCAAAGAGATGCGTGTAGTCGCACAGGCCGATGTATTGGAGCATCACCTCCGCCGCCTGTTTCACCGCGCCGCGCTCCTGCGGGGTCGAATACGCATCGTAATGCGCGTTGCCACTCGCCATCGCGAACGCGCGCTCGAACCACGGCTTCCGCGGCGCGGCCGGCTTGAACCACGTCTTCAACCAGCCGGTGTAGGCGGCGAGGATCGCCCGCCAGTCGCCATCGCAAAGGACCAGCGCCGCTTCGGTGGCCGTGAAACTTCCGCCCGGTGCGAGGTCGCGCTCGACATATTCCGGGTGCCACTCGCCGCCGCCGTCAGTTTTTGCGATATTGATAAAGTGATGCTGGGCAACCGTGTCGTGCGTGAGGCACGCGAGCGCCAGTCCCGTCGATGGGTTGAAGAAACCGTCCACCTGCATCGGATGGCTTTCGCCCAACGGTTCGCGGAACCGGACGTTCGCCAAGTGAATGATGCCGCCGCGCTTGCCGAACAAATAACTCGTCTCCGCCGCGCCGCCGATGCGGATGCCGCGCAACACGGGAAAGTGCAGGCTCGCCGTGACCGGCTTGTCACCGGCGTTGGTGAGCGTCATTCGCATCCGCAATTCGTTGCCCCGGCTGGGAACGCACTCCACCCGCGCGGCGAGTCTGGCTTTCGCGTTGAGCAAAAGAAATCGGCGACCCGCACCGATCGCCTCCATCCGCTCCAACAACCAATCTCCCGCGTCGAGCCGGTGCCCAGCTATCTCCACCTCGAATACAGGGCATGGTGCGCACTGGAGCGGCTCCTTCGATCCGGCTGCACAAAGCTGCGACCATTTCAATCCGGCGGTCGTGTCGAATCGCGCCTGCAAAGCGCCCGCATTGATGACCGGCTCCGACGCGCGCGCGGGCGCCGGCTGCGCGCCGGCGAGCGCGTGAGCGGGTGCGGGCCGGACGGGCAATGAATCCCAGTTCGGTTCCGCCACGCGCGGCGTACCCTGCCGCATCGTCGCCGCCACGATGGCGAAACTCGCCGTCTGCATCCGGTCGTGCAGAATCAACTCCGTCGCCCGGCGCGCCGGGTCGGGATGCACGACGGAGACGCTCAGGCCGCGCGTCATTCCCCAACGGCCGGTCGCGAGGTCGAGCGGCAGCACGTGGTCGGGCCGGCCGATGTCGTAGCGGATTTCGTAGAACACCTTTTCCGGCACATCCAGAATTTCCTGCGGCCTCGGATGTTTCCAATCCACGCCCCACGGCTCCGTCGCCGGCGCGGTGTTAGCCGTCAGCAAATAGACCTCCCGCGCGCCGGCGGGAAGCGCGAGCGACAACGCGCCAAAGTTGGCCGTGTCGGTCTGGAGAACCCGGCCAGCTTCCGCCGGCACTTCGAACGGCACGCCGGCGACCGTCACGTGCGGCGAGGCGAACCAATCCGCGAGTTGCATCCGCTGAAGGAAAAACGCCGACGATTTTCCTCCGGCAACGCGGACCGGCTCCGCCACGAAGCCATCCTTGCCGCCGGGCCACGGCGCGTCCCGCCGCTCGCAGACCACCGTCTCCGCAACCTTCCACCGAGGCGGACGCGAACTGAAACGAATCGTGTCCAGTGTCAGCGCGGCTTCCCCGCTCAAACAGTCCAGACCGACGGCGAGTTGTGCAACGGTGAAGGACCCGCCAACTTTCATGCCGAGGTTGTGCCAGGCGCCGTCGGCGTGAATCTCGCCCGCAAAAAACGGGACCGTCGCTTGGTGGCCGCTACGGGTTTCTTTGTTGCCAAGCCAGAGGACGTAGGTCGCCGCAGCCAACTGCCCCGAAGCTTTGTAGCGAACGGACAGATACGGCGTCGCCTTGAGATCAACCGGCTGCGGCAAGGTCATCGTCCACCGCATGCCCTTACCGCCATCGCGCACGGCAAATGTCATCGCGCTCTGCTCCAGCTTTGCGCCGAAGTTCGCGGCGGGAGTTCGTATCCAACCTGTTTGCGCCGCCATGGTGCCCGCCGTCCTCCAGTCCAGCACGACGGTCTTGTCTTTCACCTGCTTCGGCGTCGCGGCGAGCTGTGCACTCGCGGGTAGTTCATCCGTAAACCGAATCCGATCCAGCGTCAGCCGCGCGCTGCCACCGGCGTCCGCGCTCACCTTGATTGCCAGGTTGTGAGTGGTTTCCAGCGGGTCGAGCGCCACCAAGTCCACCGCCAGCGTGTGCCATTGGCCGTCCGGCTTGACCTCGCCCGGGAGCGCATACGTTCGCCCGCCGAGGGTTCCTTCCTCGCCGTGCAAAAAATAACCGCCGCGCGCCGCCGCGATGCCGGTCGCCTTGTAATGAAGCAGCAGATAACGCTCGTCACCACTGACGCCGGATTTTCGCAAGTCCAACAGCCACGGCATCTCGGTGTTGGCGCCCTCGACGGCGAACACAAGTCCTTCCTGCTCGCGCCTGACCTCGAACTTCGCCGGCCGTTTCTGAACCCAGCCGACGCACGCCGTCCATCGCTCCGGCGATGTCACATCCACCACGGATTCCGCGGCCGGCACCGTGCCGGCCAGCAACAGACAAAGTCCCAAAACGATTCGTTTCATGGCGGCCGATGGCTCCGTTGGTTCAAGAACGCCGGATGACGAGGCGCACTCCGGCTTTGGATGGAATGGTCAGGTTGGAAATCGTGATGCGGCCCGTGGTGTCGGCAGTGACGGAAACGGGCGCGGCATCGCCGACGCTGACGCTGAGTTTTTCGCCGGGCCGGGTCTTGAACTGCTGCACGCGTCGGAGCGTCATATCGGTAACTAGAGGGTACTGGATACCCCTATAATCGGCGACGAGGGTGATCGCGTAGCGGTCCGGCGTGTCCTCGATGTCCTTCCAATCCATCCCGCGGTTGATCCAACCGATGATGTCGCCGTTTTCGGGCGCGCCGTTGCCGGGGTTGCGATTGCAGGAGGCGTTCGTGAACGCCGGATAGCTCCGGTCCAGCCGGAACTGCCGGAAGCGCTGGGTCCACGCCTTCACGTCCTCCGGCGCGTCTTTGCCGGAGGTGGGATGCGTGCCGTTGTCCCAGTAGGCGACGAAGCCCTGCCGCGCTGCGCTCAGCGCCTTGTAAAACGGCGGGTTGTTTTGCCACGGGATCGAGCCGTCCTGCCGGCCGTTGATGAGGAACAGAAACGGCAGATCGTCGTGGGTTTCCGCAACGAACTTCGTGCCGTTCATGCGGTCGAGCAACGGCACGCCTTCGTTGGTTTTCAAATCGGCCGCGATCAGGCCGGTCCAGCACGACGGCTCCAGACGGTGCGCGCTGGCCGCGCCGAGATAGGTGTAGCTAACGATCGGCACGTGCGCGTGGCACGCGGCGAACAACTCAGGGTGACGCAGCCCGAAGGAGACCGTTCCGCAGCCGCCCATCGAGCTACCCGAACAATACCAGCGGTTCGTATCGGGCTGGTAATGCGCGCGCACCCAATCGAGCATCCAAAGGTTCCGGCGCTCGGTGTAGTTGGTAGGAATCCCGCTGGCCATGAGGTTTCGGTCGTAGATATGGGAATTGTAACCATACCAAAACGTCCAGATGGCGCAGGTGCCGCCGTCGCTCGCTTCCACGTGCGGCCGGTTGATCCAAACGCGGTCCGTCGGTCGGACGACGACCTCGTCGCCCTGGACGCGCACGCTGAACTTGAACGGTATTCCCTCGCGCCAGCCCATCGTCTCATCGCCGAAGACGAGATACTCGCTGTCGGCAATTACGCCGCCCTTGGCATGAATATTCAACCAGAGCGCCTTGCCTTTGCCGGCTCCGCGCGCGGGCGGCGCGCCGTCGCGCTGCCAGATCGGAAGGATTTCTCCGGAACCGGCCGCAACGCCTTCGGCGAGCGAGTTGGCACTGGCGACAACAGTGGTGTCCTCCTTGCCACGGGGATCGGAGGAAGTGACTGCAAAAAATAATTTTCCCGCCGCATCCTTTCGGACCGTATGAACGAACAAGCCGCCCTGCGGATCAAGCCGCGAGCCGCCGCTCTGGATGTGAAAGCCCACCGGCTTGCCGGCGGGCGCGTCTTTTTTGAACGACGCCGGGTCTTCCCACCAATCCCGCGCGCTGTGCCGCTCGATGTGGTGAGCGATTCGCTTCGCCTTCGTCACGTCGGCGATGGGATGGTCGGACACATAGACGTTGAACGTCGTCCCGTCTGGCGTCTCCGCTTCCTGCCACGTCAGGATTGCCTGGCCGTCGCGAGCGGTTGTTTTCAACCCATTCACCGGCGGGGCGGACTCCGCCGCGCAGCACATCGCCAACCCAAACATCAATCCCAACAACACACTCCAAGCGGTTTCCGATTTCATGGTTTCGGCGGATGCTCGCAAAGACAGCGCTGCCGGTCAAGGACGTGCCTGCCGGCGCGCGGGATTTGGCCCGGATATTTTACACACCACGTAGCCGCCGACGCAAGGAGGCGGAATCGTTGTGTTCGGGAGAGCATCCGCCGACTTGCGTTGGCGGCTACAGTCTGTCGGCGGTTCGTGCGTCGTGTGAAATATCCGGGTTAAACACGTCAGGAACAGGAGCAAATCACAAACTCGTCACCGGCGGCTTGACGTGTGTCTCTGTTTCCACAATGCGCCCAGTTTTTCAAGCGACTCGTTTTGGAGATGTTTCTCAGCCAGCGGAAATATCGTCTGCTCTTCGTAGAGAAAGTGTTCGCGGGTCAAGACCATCGCCTCTTGAAAAAGCCGCCGTGCTTCCACGGGATCGTTTGTCCTGATCACCAGTTCCATACGGCCATCCATTTCACGATGCTCCGTGAACAACCGGCCGAAATGGTCCTTTTCCTTCAACATGTGATCTAGAGCGGCATACAGCAGATTCTGTTCGGTCTCGCCGTGGTCGTGCAACAGCGATGCCATCATGTGGGCGCGCGACTGGATCTCGGCGGGAATCGTCAACCCGGGTAGCGTCTGCTCTATTTGATCGAACATGGCGCAAAAGATCGCATGTTCTATCGTCAGAATGTCCGTGATCTTCACCGACTAAACTACATCTCCGCGCGGAAATATCAATGAGGCCGGTCTTCTGTCGCTCGCGGGCAAACGAACGTTTCCACCAGCGCCGCCTGCCCATGCCAACGCAAGGATCATAGGACGGACCTTTTTTTGCTTTTTTGGTGACCCCTTTTTTTGACTGACCCCTTTTTTCAAAGACCTGTATCCGGGCAGGAAGCGTTAGACGTTTCATCCGGCATCAGCTACGTTGTCCCTCGTGAACAGATTGCGACCGGACGACGCCTCATTGAACGGTCTCATCAAACACGCGAGGTTTACTGGAGAATGATTTATGGATCTGACAAACACTCGAACCATCATCCTCAACGAAAGGGACGCCACAAAGAAACGCGAGGAAATCAGGCAGTATTTCCACGCCACCTATAGCCTCGATGAGCAGCTTTACGACACCCTCGTGTCGGAAAGTGCGTTTTACCTGCGGCCTGAGCCGCTTCGGCACCCTTTGATCTTCTATCTCGGGCACACGGCAGCCTTTTACATCAATAAATTGGTCGTTGCCAGGATCATAAACGACAGGATCAATCCGCGTTTCGAATCCATGTTCGCGGTTGGTGTTGACGAGATGTCCTGGGATGATCTGAACGCAGCCAATTACGACTGGCCGACGCTGGCCGAGGTCAAAGCGTACCGGGACCGCGTGCGCGCGGTCGTCGACGAGACCATTCGGACCATGCCCCTGGCGATGCCCATCAACTGGGACAATCCGTTCTGGGTGATTCTGATGGGCATCGAGCACCAAAGGATTCACCTAGAGACTTCGTCGGTCATCATTCGTCGCCTTCCGATCGACAAGGTTCGGCAACTCCCGCAGTGGAATATCTGCCAGACGGCGGGCGAGGCGCCTTCGAACGAATTGGTGCCGGTCGCCGGAGGCCGTGTTGTTCTGGGCAAATCCAAGGACCACCCGCTGTATGGCTGGGACAACGAATTCGGTCGTCAGGAAAACGATGTCTGGGATTTCTCGGCCAGCCGTTATCTGGTTTCCAACCGGGAATATATGAGCTTCGTCGAAGACCGGGGATACGAACAAGAGAAGTTCTGGACGCAGGAAGGCTGGAAGTGGGTTGGATTCTCCAAAGCCAGGCATCCTTTGTTCTGGATTGAGACGCTGGGCGGGTATCGGCTCCGGACGATGGCCCAAGTCATCGACATGCCTTGGAATTGGCCTGTCGAAGTGAACTATCTCGAGGCCAAGGCATTCTGCAACTGGCTGGCGAACAAGACGGGAAAACCCATCCGGCTCCCCACCGAGGCCGAATGGTACCGACTGCGAGACCTGCAAAACATTCCGGATCAGCCTTATTGGGAGAAGGCACCGGGGAACATCAATCTGGAGCATTGGGCTTCATCCTGCCCGGTAAACCATTTCCGATTCGGGGAGTTCTTCGATGTCATCGGCAACGTGTGGCAGTGGACGGAAACACCGATCACGGGTTTTGACGGGTTTCAGATCCACCCCTACTACGATGACTTCTCGACGCCCACGTTTGATACGCAGCACAACCTCATTAAAGGCGGTTCGTGGATCTCGACGGGCAATGAGGCGACCCGCGACTCACGCTACGCGTTCCGGCGGCACTTTTTTCAACATGCCGGACTGCGATACGTGCAGTCGGAGCAGCCGCTCACCATGCCGGCAGCGATGTACGAGACAGACGCCGCCGTGTCGCAGTACTGCGAATTTCATTATGGCAAACCGTATTTCGCGGTTCCCAGTTTCCCGGCGCGATGCGTTGCGGTCTGCAGCCGGTACACACGCGAACGCCCGAGGCGCAAAGCCCTGGACCTGGGCTGCGCCGTGGGGCGGGCCACATTCGAGTTGGCGAAGGAATTCGATCGCGTCACCGGCATCGATTTCTCTGCCCGCTTCATTCGCGTTGCGCTGCAACTAAAGGAAAAAGGCTTTGCGCACTTTGAACTGGTCGAGGAAGGGGATGTCGTTTCTTATCACGAAGCCCGCTTGTCCGATTGGGGACTCGATCAGGTGGCAGACCGCGTGGAGTTCTTCCAAGGTGACGCGACGAATCTCAAGCCGCAATTCACCGGCTACGACCTGATCCTGGCCACCAATTTGATCGATCGGCTGAACGACCCCAGGAGATTTCTAGAGACCGTTCACGAGCGGCTGAATCCGGGGGGCGTTCTCGTCCTTGCCTCGCCTTACACGTGGCTGGAAGAATTCACGAAAAAGGAGAACTGGCTGGGAGGTTTCCGAAAAGGCGGCGAACCCTGCCTGACTTTGGACGCCCTCCGCAGCATACTGAGCCCCCATTTCGTAATGCTGGACGAACCGCAGGACTTGGAATTCGTCATTCGCGAGACGCGAAGAAAATTCCAGCACGTGGTCTCGGAACTGACGGCCTGGGTCCGCTCTTGCTGAATCTGCTCAGAGCGCGGGCAAAATGACAGCAGGCATGTTGGTGATGCCAAGATAACGGCCCAGATATAGGAGGATGGAATACTCCTCAACTGTCGTGGGCTGGACGCGCTCGCAATTCCATCCCTGCCCTGGCCCACAAGAACCAAAACCAAACTTCGTGCCGTTGACAACCTCGGTATTGGACGCAGTGACAGTGACAACAGTATTCGAACCGCTGCCGGCCAGATGCAGGTGAAACGCGGCAATGAACGGCAGACCGCCTTCTCGTCCACGGTAAACGGAAGATATGGCGAACGGCGTGTGAAACGTGTGCAAGTAAATGTCGTGTGCGTTGGCTGGGTCACGAAACACGGCCTCACCAAAAACCGCGTTGGTGGAGCACTCGGCAGAGAGAACGGGCTCCAAATGAAACTTGCTGGCTGAGCGGCCGAAAATGGGGTCGCCGATCTGATGCTTGATCGAAAACGCCTGCAATGCTCTCGTGTGAACCTCTTCCAGTGGCAGCGGGAAGGAATAGGATGTTGGATTTGGAGCCGGGAGAGAACGAGTCTGAACATGCGACACGCCACGGCTACAGGAAGCTGCGACCAGCGCGAGAGCAATAATGGTTGTGAGGCGGCTTGTCATGTGCGAGCGGTCTGCAAAAATTCAGCCAGCCGAATTGCGACCAATCATGATTGGCCTTTGTTCATCCTGCCGTGCCTTTTTACGCTGTGCCAAGGGAACAACTCCAGACTCTTGACATATTGTTCTTAGTCTCGCGAGCTTTCCTGCCAACGCCTTGTCTTTCGTCGCTTGCCGCTCCAATCGTTTCACCCTCTGCAATACGCTGCTGCCATCCCGACAGCCCAAGCTTAGACGCCCGCGGCGGCGGAAGGCTCATGTGGTCCCCCACGCGGCACCCGGAGGGTGAAGGTGGTGCCTTTGCCTTCTTCGCTGAACAGCGAAATATCGCCGCCGTGATCCTTGATGATTTTCTGGACGATGGACAAGCCGAGTCCCGTGC
>Ga0114951_10000418_pt1 | contig 60361 bp, 83 predicted proteins | sample AM7aDNAmetaG_FD_88677 | JGI IMG/M metagenome (GOLD analysis project Ga0114951, IMG submission 88677) | Freshwater microbial communities from Finland to study Microbial Dark Matter (Phase II) - AM7a DNA metaG | ecosystem: Environmental > Aquatic > Freshwater > Lake | place: Finland: Lake Alinen...
GATTCAAAGGCATCTTGGAAGTATTTGAAAAAAACAAAACATGATCACAATCCTCTAAACGATTGTCTTGGAAATGCAGAAGCAATTTTAGAAATGCAAAAAATGGGATTAAAAATTAAATTAACATAATGGAATTTAAAACAACAGAAAAACAAGAATTACAAATAAAAGAATGGCAAGAACACATAAAAGAAGTTTTTGGTGAATATGGCACTTATGAATACAGATTTACTCCAACTGGAATTGGTGATGGTCTTTATGTATATTCTAGAATTGCAGAAGTAGGTAAAGATTTCTCAAACGTAGAAGATTGGTAAAAAATAAACAAAATGGAAAAGAAAACATTTGAACAATTTATAAAATTATCTATTGCTAAGGGTAAAAAAGAACAGGCAATATATGAAAATGGTTTAGACCTTAATAATTTCATGGATGATTATTTAGCAATAAATACTATCTTATTGAGATCAATTTATGGCACAGAAACAGCAGATTTAATTGATGAATTTGTTTATGATTGTGTTTGTAATGAATTAGAAAAGAATAAATCTAATTATATTATATATAAAAATGATGAAATATTAGCAGATTTATCAACATTAGATAGTTTATACGATTATGTTGAAAGTGTAAGATTGGAATTAATTACGAAAGGTTTTTCATATAAAATGAAAGAACCAATGACGGATGAAGAAAGAATGAATTTATTAAAAAATTTTATTAAAAATTTTTAAGATATGAACATCGTATTACAGAAAAAAAGTAGAGAAATGAGCTATTTGTTAAGGCATGAACCTGAAGATTTAAAAATGGATAAAAATGGTTATGTTTTAGTAACTGATCTATTAAAAAAATTAAACATATCATTACAAGATTTAGAGGAAATCATATCTGAAAATGATAAAAAAAGATTTGCTTTTAACAACTCAAAGGACATGGTAAGGGCATCTCAAGGACATTCAATTAAAGTTGATGTTCAACTTAAAGCAACAAGACCTCCAAGAGTTCTTTATCACGGAACAACTGATGAAAATTATCCAAAGATAATGAAAACTGGCTTAGATAAAGTCAAAAGACTTCAAGTTCATTTATCTGATGATTATAACACAGCATATTCTGTTGGTAAAAGATATTCTAAAAATAAAGAACCTCTTATTTTAGAAATTGATTCAGCAAAAATGAACACTGATGGTTTCAAATTTTTCAAAAGTGCAAATGGCGTTTGGCTGGCAGATTATATACCAGCAAAATATATAAGTATTAAAAATGAAAATAGTAATAAATGAAGAAGACTACAAAAATAGTCAATATTCCACAAAAGAATGGGAACAATCTTTAACAATTGTTCGTTGGGAGCACAATTTTGAAGAAAAAAATTATACAATAACTTTTGAAGAAAAAATGAAAAATAAAATATTAAATGTTGATGAAGAATTTTTAGAAGAAATACAAAAATCTGATAAAATTAAATGGCTGACACCAATAACAATCACTCAAGATGAGTATGATGCAAAATTTGAAAATTCTGAAATTATTGATATTAAAGATATTAAAAACATTCAGGATTTTAAAGACTTTCTTAAAAAATAAATTTGGATATTCAAATATTATCCTTATCTTTGTATCATAAAATTAAAACACATGATTCATATAAACGAAATAAAATTTGAAGGTGAAGATCGTTGGACTAAACAATTTAATTTATGTTCAGAACTTTATTGTAAACATTCAGACATGAGTTTAAGTGAAGATGAAAGAGAACTTGCTCTTAATATGTGGATTGAAGAAAGACAAAGATTAGAACTTGGAATTTATTAAGAAATAATTACTCGATCTCACGCTGGAAGAAATTCTAGAGGAAGTTCAGGACTATACTGCAAACAGTAGGAGACTTAAACAGTCGCTCGCACTACTAAGATAGCAATCCAAACAGTTTGAGACGGTGTGCAGGTCTATGAGAACGGGTTGGAGCACCTTTCGTTGGAAAGGAAGCCGAAAGGCTTAGATAAATGTGGGATTTAAATGACAAAATCCTGGCTACAGAATAATTATTTGAAATGTCTCTACGATGTAGAGACATTTTTTTTGTTTTGCATTGTAATATTAAAAGAATTTTTCATTTTAGTTATATGTTCATCAGTTTTCTTTTTACCTGATAATGATTTAGAAATATTATCACGATGTTCATCTGTGAAACTTTTACCTTTGTGAGCTATTGACATTTTTAATTTTGATTCTTCTGATAAAATTTTACCTTTGAAATTACTTATTTGTCCTTTACGTGAATTTGATATTTTTAATTTAGCATCCTCAGTTAATTTTACACCCTTTCTTTTGCTTATCTTTCCTTTATTATTTCCTTTCTGAGAATGTGCACAAAATTATAATTAGTCGTAGGTTCGATCCCTGCGTAGTCTACGAACAAAATGGTCCTATAGCTCAGTTGGCAGAGCTGGAAATTCTAAACTTCTGTAGGTCGTGGGTTCGAGCCCCACTAGGATCACTAATCTCTTGATCTATTGATTAGAAAGAAAACTCTAAATTTTCTAACACAGGTTTGAACCCTGTTCAAGAGGCTTTTTCATAATACATTAGCCATTTTTTAATAGTTCTCCAAGATACATTATATTTTTTAGAAACATTATATTGTGATGTTTCACTAATTTCATTTTTTAATTGCTCATATGAGGGTCTATTAATCTGTCTATTTTTCTTTGAATTACAATCACAGCAATTTATTGATGTTGAATGTATATTTTTTCCACATTCACATTTTTTTATAACCTTTTCTTTTTTTTGTTTCTTTGCATTTCTACCAGAAAAAGTAGATGTTTGTGAATGACAATTAGGACACAAAAAAGTTAAATTTTCTAACCTATTATCAAGAGTATCACCATTTTTATGCTCTAACTGAAGTACCAATTTTTTCCCTTTCCACTCTCCAGTATTACCACATTCACATTCATATTTCATTAAATTTTCCTTTATAATTCTATTTTTTATATGATTTCTATTTGATGTTGAATTTTTAGAAAACATTTCTTCATTACTCTTTCTATTAAAATTAATATTTTCATTAAAATAATTATAAACTGGAACTTCTATTTCTCTATTTCTCAAAATTTTTTTCACGTATTTATAATTTCCTGTTGTAATAGAATTATATCCAAATGTTCTTAGAACTGAACTAAATGACTTTGATTCTTTTAAAATAATTTCAATTTCTTCATTGGTATATTTTTCTAATTTATTTTCCTTTTTTATTTTCATTATACTTTTTATTTGTATATATAAATAAATATAGTACCAATTTTATAAAAAGTGGGTATTATATTTGGAAATATCAATTTTAGTTCTTATCTTTGTAAAACATTTTTAATAATTAAAATATGAAAGAGTCACTGAAGCCAGAAAGAACAATTGATGAAATGTTATTGTACAGAAAGATTGAAGATGTAATTCTTTCAAATCTAAAGAAGGCAAATTTAGTAGAATTAAACATACTAAAAAATAGTTACACTTGGATGTATTACGGGAAAAACGTCACAGACAAAGCAATTGATTTCCAGATTCTGAAAACAACCAGGCTGCTTAAACTTCTAAAGATAGAAAAAATAGCATCTGGAAATGATGTACTTGATTTTTTTCCTGAACTATAAAAAAAGCCTCAAATTGAGGCTTTTTTTATACTGTTAACTCTAATGCTATTAGTAAATTAGTATTTAGATTGTCAACTAATATAAATGTATCAAAAACATATACATTTATTTCATCTTCTGAAAATGTTATTGACTTAAAATATTTTTTAGGAAAAGTAATTGATAGATCATCATGATCTATTTCACAAATTTGAAGATCCCAACCGTGTTCTCCTATTGTTAGTTTTTTATCTCTAATAACAAGATATAGAATATCATTTTCAGAATCAATTGAAGCAATCTTCTTAATTTTTGCATATGAATTTTTATCCAATACAAATTTAAAATCAATATTATCTTTATTTAGTGTCTTATTAATCTTCTCAATATCAATAGTTGTATTCATACCTCTAACATCACCTCCATTAATACTCAATTTCAATTTTGAGTTCTTGAATTTGAAATTATCTGCATAAGTATCATCATTCATAAAAAATTCACATTGAATATCTTCTTTATAATCAAGATAATTCTTAAGTGTACTTTCAAACTTACCACCAGCAGTTATAATGAATCTGATTTCCTTTGGAATATCATTAGCAAATGAAAAAATTTCATTTGTCTTAAATATAAAAGATTTGAATGCATTAACATTCATCTTTTCACCAACAATAGAATATAAAAGAATATTATCATTGTTTATTTTTAATAGTATTTCATCATCGATTGAAAGTAAATCATGTACTTTATCTAAAAAGAATGTCATTTGAATTAGGTTCATAGAGAATTTTAAATTTCCATCCAATTTAACTAAGGTATTATGTGTCATAAAATGTATTTTATCTTTTTATATAAAAAAATAAAGTTATGGTTTATTTTTATATATAATATATGATTATTAATTTTTATAATTTTATAAATGAGCGTAGGTTTTTTACCTCCACAAGTAAAAAGTCATATGGATATTGGACACAAGAAAAATTACAAGAAGAAGCAAATAAATATGAAACAAGATATGAATTTAAAAAAAATAATAATAGTGCATATACTTTATCTGTTACAAAAAAAATATTAGATAAATTATTTGATAATCATCCAAATAAAGGTTATTCAGATAAAGAAGAATGGAAAGAAAATAGTTATGTTATATATTCTTATGAATTAGAAGAATTTAATAAGGTTTATGTTGGTTTAACTAATAATGTTAATAGAAGAGATAAAGAACATTTATTTAATGAAAAAACAGCATTAAGTAAATTTTGTAAAGAAAATGATATACCATATCCAAAATATAAAATTTTAGAAGAAAATTTAACATCAATTGAAGCACAACGACAAGAAAGATATTGGGAAAGTTTTTATAAAGATAATGGATGGGAAATGTTTAACATTTCTAAAACAGGCTCATTAGGAGCTGCAACAAAATGGACAAAAAATTCACTACAAAAAGAAGCTGATAAATATGAGTCAAGAGAAGATTTTAGAAAAAATAATAGCGGAGCATATGTTACATCTAAGAGATTAAAATTATTAGATAAATTATTTAAAAATCATCTAAATAATGGTTATTCGGAAAAACAAAAAGCAGATTGGACTGAAGAAAAACTACAAGAGGAAGCAGATAAATACGAAACAATGAAAGATTTTAGAAAAAATAGTTCTGGCGCTTATTATGCCGCAAAATCAAAAAAAATATTAGATGAATTATTCAAAAATCATTATAATAATGGACATAAAGATTTAAAATGGACAAAAGAAAAATTACAAGAAGAAGCAGATAAATATGAAACAATGAAAGAGTTTAGAAAAAATAATTATAATGCTTATAGTGCATCAACAAAATATAATTTATTAATTGATTTATTCAAAAATCATCCAAATAAAGGTTATACAAATAACATAAAAAATAAATAATTATTTTATTTATTAGTAAAAATTTTATATATTTGAACTTAAATTAAAAGAAAAGAGGATATGCCATTTTTATGCACATCCAGTGAAGTTGAATTTGAAAGAGAAAATTAAGAAAAGAATAATTATCTACTTGGATATCTATTATTACTAATCATTGATGGTCTACCTCTATATACCTTATTATAAGCTCCAGTAACACTCTCAGCATTAGCAGACCTATTTGTTATACTTTCAACGTATCTCAGAACATCTCCAGCCAAATTACAATTCACAAACATATCAACAAGATTTTTATAGCCAACATTATCAAAAGCTGTTGATAATGTTATAGTTGTCATAACTACATCATCATTTCCACTTTCTGCTCGATATGTTATATTACCAGACATAGTTTCATGCTTACTGAATGTCGTAATCTCACTAATATTAATTTCACTATGAAGTATCATTCTTCTATTTCTAATTGATTGCTGGAATTCCTTATCAATAATCAAATGTTTATCTTTTGTTAATCTCAAACCAATTTTAGTTGTAACATCTTCTCTATTTTACTTATATCTTAAAAATACAGAGCTTGAGTATTGATTATCACCGTCAAAAACATTAGGTAAATGAGTTAAAAATTCTGAACCATAAGTATTGTTTTCTAAAACAACTTTCACTTTTTCTGAATCAAATAATTCAAATGCTATTAAATAAAAAATATGCGCAATTTCCCTAATTGAATAAACGTTATTTCTGTACATTCCAATTTGCTCAATTTTGAACAACTCATAAAGACTTTCATACTTGTACTTCTCTATCTCTTCTTTATCTCTCAGGATGAGCTTAAATATGTTAATAACAGAATAATCCTTGCCAAGTCCCTCTGACAAGTCAACAGAAATCAAAATATAGTAATCTTTCATTTTTTGTATATTAAAAAGATTAGGATCTCGGACGAATTTTAAAGAATCATATGGAATATTTAACTTCTTAAATTGAGGAAATTCTATATAATCAAATGGTAATTGCTTACTCTTTAATAAATCAATAGTTTCTTTGTTAAATAAAATTTTATCACCAGTAACGAAGTGCAAGCCATATTCTTGGTCAAACTTTTCTGCTGAACCAATAAGTTTTGTTTCTTCTTCTTGCCAATTTGAAACAACAGCTAATTCAGGAAGTGGTATACCATCAATACGAATTTTTCTAATATTATCAATATAAGTTTTTTCATCATTAACATCATATTTTACGCAATCTAGAATATCATCACCAACAGTTTTTTTGTACATTTTGATATCATACTTCTCTCTTATTTCCTTTAAGATATGAGCCTTATTTATTCCATATTTCTTTATCTTAAAATCAAGAATTTTAATCTTAGTATCTTCTCTACCAGTCACTTGATTCCAATACACTCTCATTGCCTTATAAGGACTCTTATTTGGATCGTCATCTGGTAATTCTGCAGCTGTTATTAATTCCCAGAACATATTATATCCCATAGGAGTAGACGTGATTATAATTCTAGAGTTTTCAATAGAAGATACTACTGGTATAATAGCACCATAATAATCTCTAATAAAATTATCTGGAATGTGGGCAAACTCATCAAGATACAAAAGGTCAATGGTAAATCCAATTGATGGCTCTTTTGTTCTATTTTCTGTCTGGATTCTGGAGTTATTTTCAAATGCAATTTGAGTTTCATTCCAGTTTGTAACACCTTTCTTTAAGAAGAAAGGCAATAATTTGTAAATATCTTTAATTTTTCTAATAATTTCCTTAACTGTCTTACCTTTATTAGCAACAATCATACAACCTTTATCATCATTAAATAAAACAAAGTGTAATAAGACAATAGCAGCAGACACTGTATTATGTGTTGGTATATAATTGTCTGTCAAATATAAATGATTTTCATTATCAACTTCTATACATTGTGCAGTTTTTTTGCCATAATAAGTTATATTTACTATTCCTCTTTTTTGACCCCAATCAAAATGTTTATTTTCTATTTGTGATTGCTTTCTTTTTAATCTAAAAATAGGATATGAATAATCATTTTTTAATAATAATCTAATCAAATAAGATTTTTTACCTTCTAATTTTTTCCCCTTATAAGTATAATAAGTTTGCCTTTCTCTAATATTTGTTCTTATTCCAAGGGAATGACAAAGTTCTCTAACATTTTCGCTTAATTTTTTAGATGATGTAGAATATGATGCTTGATTTTTTGTAACAAATCCATCTGTATCCATTAATCCCTGTAATAAAGAAATTCTTTGACTAATACTACCATATAAATATTCTCTTGGTATAAATTTATCATAAGATAATTTTTCCATTAATCCAAGTTCTTTTAATTTTGAAATAATTTTATGTTTATTATTTTTCTTTATTATTTTATAATCGTATGATTCTTTATTTTTTCTTTCTTCTAAAATAACATCAATTTCTTCATCAATCAAAGAATATAAATAATCAGATATTTCTTTATCTTTAGTTGATATTTTTAATCTATTATGTCTTGTTGAGCCATCACCTATTATCAAGCCAAGTAAATACGGATCTAATAATAGATTTTTTTCTGGATAATTAACAGGTTCAGCAACTTTAACATAATAAATAGAATCGCCTCTTTTAGTCAAATAATTTTTTCTTATCTCAGATAATTGTAAAACTTGTTTGTTATTATATTTCTCCACTTCCCACAGATGCTCATCACAACATCTAACTTTTAAGCCGTCTGAAAATTCAACTTCATATATATCTTTTTCACCTTGTGGATATATTCCAACAACATTAGTTAATTCTCCATCATCACCATATATTTTATCATAAACTTTTAAATCACCAAATCTTTTTTTACCATTTTCAGTCCAAACTACACTATCCAAATCTTGTGCTTTACCAGTTTGTCTTGATGCCATTAAAATTGATCTTGGATTTTTTGTATATAAATCTATAATATCTTTTTGGTAATCTCTAAGTGTCATTGGACCAATTGATCCATCTTCTCTTTTAATCTGACAATAATGTTCTGCAAAATAATGAATATTTATTTTACATTTTATATATTCTTCAAATTCATTATCTGTCATTGCAAAGGTCACATTTGCCTTACGTACACCTCTTGTATTTGAAAACCAAAGCTTTTCGTGTCTTTTTAATATTTTTCCTAAATTCTCTTTCTCTTCAATATCTTTTATTATATCTGTTGTTAAAATAAAACTATCATCTTTTACCGCCATACCTCATTATTTTTTTTATCTCGTCATAGTGTTTTTCTGTCAATCCAACCCAACCATCACATTTAATAACATTTGAAACATATGGTAGAATACCACCAACTCTATCATCAATTACAACATATTTATCCCAATCATTTTCAAGTAACCATTTATATATTTCTAAACCTCTTGGTGCTCTTATCAAATATGGGGTATAGTCATATATTTTTGCAGTAATTCCCTGTTTAACAAACAATTCTTGTAATTTTGGCATATCTTTCTGAAGTCTCCATGTAGATGTTATAACAGGATGTAAATCAAAATCTTCACATATTTTATTATAAACACTTACACATTTTTGATTCCACCTAATTTTTAAGTCTGGATTCAAAACACCATCTATATCTGTAAAAATAATTTTCATCTTATTCAAATATAAAATCGATATTATATCCCTTTATTACAAAATTTAGATATAGAATGTCTCTTAATGTACCTTCAAATAATTGTACATCAAAAGAATATCCTATTGCTATCAATTCAGGTATATATGTTGCGATTTGTTCTTCTACTTTATTTTTTAAATTACCAGTTGTAACTCTAGTTTGCCAAAGATAATATTCTAAATTAGCGCCAATATCAATGTTACCAAGTACTTCACCTTTATTAGTAAATAATATCATTTCTAATTTTTGAACGATTACTTCAACTTCATCATCTTCTATAATTCTATCTGGTTGATATTTTGGATGACCAGGATACCTTATAACTAAATCTTTTACATCTCTTAGAGCCATTTGAAACCGTATTTTTATTATATATATAAAAAAATACATTTCCCTATGAATGAGGTTAATTTTATATCAGTTATAGATTATATTGGAGAGATAAATAATGGTGTGGCTGTACTATTATCAATGAAAGTAAAAGAAAAAATATACGAGATTGCATATTGGTTTGATAAAGAAGATAATTATAGAATATCAGCGGATGATAATTTTTTACAAGATTATAATATCAAAGATATATATGAATATAAAGATTATAAAAAATTAGCATATTACATACACACATTTGTATTAGATAATAAAGAAGAAATATTTAAGGAATTCTTAACAGATTAAATATTTCATTTCCTAGATGTTACGCCCTTCCAAATAATATTAATTGTGCTAAATCCAGTTGTTGTTTTTGGATCTTCACTAAAAAATACACCATTTCTATTAGTCCAACCACCTCTTAAAATTATTAATTCATTTTTACCTATAACGATATCACCTAAAACTGGATCTATACCAACTAATTTTTTAGCATCATATTGTTGTGTATCATTATATGCAACAACTGTATTATTACTAACTGACATTAAAGATGTATTACCTTGGTCACGTACATCGGTAAGTCCATTTGCACTCTGAACAGAAACTGCGTTAATTAAACTTGATTTATCTGGAACAGATGAACTACTATTCGGACTAGTAGATTTTTGATTATTCTGTGCAGTAACAACAGTTGTATATTTATCTGAGGATACATTAACAGCACTTGATGATGTTGCATAAGTGTTTTGTAATACTGATTTTTGAGTTGATGACAATAATGCACCATCTCTGTGATAATCTTCATTATCTTTACCAACAAATTCAATATTAATTGAATCTATACCATCAACATTAGTTTTAATTTGAGTAATTAAATCAGATTTAACAACTCTATCATATCTATCATAACTTGAAAAATAATTAGACAATGTAGAAACTACTTGTTCTCTAATATTATCTTCTGAAACATCTTCATATCTTCTAATAAAAACATTTACAACAAAGAATTTACGTCTTGGATCTATAACTTTAATTGATGAAGTGATACTAATTATACCTTGCATCTTAAGATAGGTAATTATTCTTTGTTTTTCAACAGAATCTAAATAAAATGCATCTAAAGGTACATTAAAATAATTAACATCTGTTGAAAAATAATCTGTTATTCTTGGAATTAAATATAAATACATCTCATTGATATTAATCTGATCCAAATTGCCATCACTATCAATATCAATTTTAATCATATCTAATGTATTAAAGGCATTAACCTTAGAAAACATATTTAATTTTTTAAGATGATATATAAATTGAGCAGGTGTAGCAAGTACAAAATTTCTAGATACATAAGGAATAACAGATTTTGTATATTCAATACTCTCACCATCACTAGCAAATTTTATATCTGTTTCAACAAAAATATCAAAAAATTGAGTTGCAGAAATAATATTTCCACTATCATCATACATATCACCAACAAAAGTAAAATCATTAACTTTATTATTTAATATGTTACCTTGTAATCCATTATTCAATAGATATTTAACAGTTATAACAGAGCCAATAGAAGGAATACAACCATTTGTACCATTGCCAAAATAAATGTCTAATCCGCCATTAAAACCAGTCTTAGCACAACAAGCATATTCATTATCAAGCATATCATAAATGTGATCTCTAATTTGTAAATTAATACCATTCAAATATACTTGAAAATCAAAATTATCTATAGTAGAATTGTTACTTACATTAACTTGGAAAGATTGTGATATTGTTCCATCACCAGTAAAATTTTGAGTTTCATATCTACCTTGAACAATATTAACAAAAAATTGACAACCAGGAACTAAAGGATAAACATTTTTAGAAGTGCCAGTTTTCAAAGAATAATAAAGACCATTACTTCTATTTTTAAGTAATGTATCGTCATATATTGTCACTTGTTGACCAAAAATAGTTGCATCAATATTAATTCCTTGTTTAAGTTTAAATTTAAGTGTACCTCTGGAAGCTATTGCCCTTGAAGGATTATGACCAGATATTCTAGCAATATTTCTAATCATTCTAATAGAATTAGATTGATCTATATCTAATTGCTTAACGAAATTCTTCAAATACAATATATTTTGAAGAAATATTTCCTTAGTGACATCTAATATTTGTCCATAAGGAGATGCTGAATTAAAAAGAATACTTGATTTATCATATGCAGAACTTAACCAACTATTTATTTGATTTGTTAAATTTGTATAATTCAACTCTATTCTATTAAAAACTCTGTTAAGTTTTGTGGATCTTGCCATTAAATTTTTATTTTATTTTTTAGATTATCACCTATTATTTCAATAAGTTTCTTCAAATCTGATTGTTTGTCCTCATATATATTATCAAAAATTTTAAATTTAAATACATACTCTTTATCACCTTCTTTTGAAATTGTCAAATCTATGTTTTTATTATTGTTCAAATCAATTGTAAAATTAAAAAACGTTGACTTACAAGGCATAATAGATATTTTCTCTTCTTTAACATTTATAACTGAAATATCTGTAATTTTATTTTCTTGAAACCATTTATTAATCAATGTTGATGGTGATTTAATAAATTTTGATAAAATCTTAATATTCTCACCAAATTTATTTTCTTTAAAAATATTAGTAATCTTGTTTGAAAAGTCTTCAAGTGTTGTAAAATCAAGTCTATGATATTCACAATTAATATCATACAAATATGTAAAATTACTTTTAGTAAGCTTAGATTTAGTATTATCACAAGTAAAAATAATTTTTGTATAAATAATATTGATATCATCATACAATATTTTATTCATAGAAATAACTAATCTTAAATCATTTGAGCCTTCTATCTTTTCATAAACACTTTCAACAGAAAGAACCTTTGTTTCATCAAATATTTCTTTTATCTTATTAACTAAGTCACCAACAATAATATCTGTCATTAAATTTAAATTATTTTATATGATACATCATATCTTTGATTAAAACTACTACTATCAGAACCATCAACTCTTAATAAAGAAACTTGTAAACCCCTATAATAACTAACTCTAGGTACGCCACGTAAAGTGTAACCTCTTACTTCACTTGTCGCCAAATCAATTGTTAAAGTTGTACCTGACTTACATAATATTTTATATGGACCACTGTAATCTACAGTATTTCCTAAAGTATCTAATAAATAAAGATTTTGCACATAAACAGTATTACCAGTTTTAAACATGTTTTCTGTCATTACCAACTCTGTATATCCTGTTGAACACCAAGTTGAACCAGTATTAAAACTGGTACAATTAACAAAAATATTATCATTTAAGAAAAAACTATCATCAAATACTGAAGATTCTGGAACTACTATATCATAAGATAATAGATCCTTTGGCAATCCAATGCTAAATATTGGAGTTTCAGTCTTAGTAACACCACTTGTAAACATCATATTAACAGACAATATTTGTGAGTATTGTGCGTAATTTGGCTTAATTAAAATATCCAATCTTTGTTTATTTTTAAGATCACTATCTAATGTAATGACCACTGGTCCATTATCATTATTAGACACATTATCATTTATAAGATTCAATAACATTTTACTTGAATATGATAATGTTACTGAGTAAGATGCTCCAGTATTTGTTTGATTAAAATTATAAACGTCAGTTAAACTAAGATTTTTAATATCATCATATTCAACTCCAACTACATTAAATTTTAATTTTGGATAAACACCAGAATAATCTACTGAAATTCTTGCAGAATCTGAATCAACAAATTGATTAGTTGCATATAGTCTCAACAAATCTTCCATATTCTTCATTCTACTCTTTAAATCATCTATATCAGTTTGAGAATATATTAAAGACTTCATATCCTGAAGATCCATATTTATTCTAACAAATTCTTGAATAATATTAACAAAATTCTCATTAACTTGATAGAATCTTCTCATCATCTCATTATACATATCGAAACCAAACATATTATAAATAGTACTTGGATCATATGTCAATGGTTGAACATCATTATCAATATTATAATGCAAATTTAGATTAAACATATAAGATAATCCATCATGTACACCATTTGTAACCAATTTATGATAAGGTGTGATTAATGTTGCATAATTATCATCATCATTCTCTGGATTATTCAAAAATTCAATACCATATAAATTAACATAAGAATTAACATTATTATTCTCATCTCTTTCTATCAATTCATAATACCATAAAATAGCATTGAAATCAAAATCTTCTGGAGCCTGTCCTTCAATTGAAAGAGAACTAAATTCATCAAAATTTTTGGTTTCTAAACCTGGTATATTCATCTTATAATAGTGGTCTCTATTAACATCAAGAAAAACACCGTCAATTGAATCAGAATTAAAATCTGTAAGTTTCTCAACATAATTATCAGCATTTAAACCTGTATTGTCTGTTAATCCGATACCATAATAATCACCTTGATATCTAACACTATCACCATTTGAACACATATATGTATAATCAACAGTATCAAATTGTCCAAAATATGAACCAGGATAGTTCTGAGGATTAGTTCTAATTGGTGAGTCTAAACTTTCAGCACCAACAATTTCTCTTTGAATTTCATCTGGAAGTATAGGAATTTCTAAATTTGGATAATAGTTTGTATTATTTCTTACTCCAAACAAAATAGTTGGTGTTCTACCTGCTTGATGCGGTATATAAGCTGTAACCTCTTGTCCAACTCTTGTTGCAGTTTGTATGTTTGTTATTTGATTTATTTCACCAACATATTGAATTAATCTATGATAATCTAAATCAACGTATGTAGCGTCTAATGCATTATCACCTTGACCTTGAAAATTTAATTCAATCCAAATCATTGTAGAACCTGTTGTAAACTCAACATAATCAACAATATAAGACTGACCAAGAACGATTGTTGTTCCAGTTATTTTCGTTTTATCAGTAGCATTGTCTGTTTTTAAAATAACTTTATCACCTACCTTAAACTTGGCAATTCCACCAATAGTGAGTCTTGCAGTATGATACTGTCCAGATTGATTTTTATGGTCATTATCACTTTCATCATAACGAGTAACTTTATAATCAATAACTTCTCTTTCTTTCCATAAATATCTTCTGAAATAGTCCAAATTTGTTATTGTAGATTTATTCGGATTATCAAAATCAGATAAATTTTTATCCCAATCAACTTTATTAACTGCTGGCTCAAAATCTATCAAATTTAATTTTCTAAGCCATTTATAAAATATCATTTCTGTTGGTGTATATCTTTCACCAATATTATAAAAATCAGTATTACCATTAATCCTACTTTCATGTAAAGAAGTATCATAATTAGCAACATAGTTTCTTAATGATTCAACTAATTGATCTGATAATTTTGTTGGTGTTGTATAATTTGGATCATCGCAATAAAATGGTGCATCTCCAGCAATACTTTTTGGTAAAAAATCCATAATTCCATCAATTGGATTAGGATTACCATTGATTTGTCTTGGAATATTTAATAATGCGAACTTAGTAAAATTAAGATCGTAAAAATCATTATAATTTGCTAAATTTAAATCTGAAGCTGCACTTGGGAAAGCATAGAAAGATGTGCCCCGTGCCTTAAGTCTCTTATATAGAGGTGTTGCCATAATTACTAATATATTTTTTTAATTTTTCTATAATATTATCGTTATATTTAATCCTTAATAACTTAATATTGTTATTTTCACAGAAATCAGTTTTAATTTTATCATTATTTATTCTTTTTATAAATTCCAATTCACCGCCAAATTTAGTATTTGGTTCAAAATGTTGTATTCCATCAAATTCTATACATAAATTATAATCAATTAAATAAAAATCAAAAGGTAAATGATTTACATTTTTACATCCATCAAATTTTTTCTGTGGTATATATTTAATATTATTATCCGATAAAAAATTCATAATTATATTCTCACCTTTACTTTGATTACAAATTGGACAACCATTTCCTGATAAATGTTGATATGGTAGTTGATCAAACACACCATGCTTTTTACAAATAATCTGTATATATTTTGTACACAAATCATAATTAACCAATGAATAATCATATATATTTCTGTGTATTTTTTTTGCTTTTACAATAAAATCTTCTGTGTTTGATTTTAGCGTACCTCCGCATTTTGGACAACATCTATATCCATCTATATGATCACAAGGTTTTTGATAAAATTCACCATGAATTGGGCAAATAATTTTAACTTTATCATAAGCACCTTTATAATCAACCAATGAATAATCATATTTATTATTATGTGACTTTTTAGACCTATTAATAAATATTTCTGTATTTAATTTTTTATCATCGTACATACACTTTGGGCAACCAGCACCTTGACTATGATGGTTAGGCATTTGTATAAATTCTCCATGAATTGGACAAGCAATTCTAACTTTAGTGTCATTATTTTTATAATCAACTAATGAATAATCATATTTGTTATTATGGACTTTTTTTGATATTTTTAAAAAATCATTTTTATATTTATCTTTTATACATTTTGGGCAAGAACTTTCGCCTTTAATGTGTGAGCCAGCCAAAGTTTCAAATTCACCATGAGTTGGACAAATAACTTTAATCCATTTCCTAGTTGTTATATCACTATCAACCAAAGAATAATCATATTTATTATTGTATTTTATATTTGACCTGTTAATAAAGTCTTGTAAAGTTATTCTTATCATATTATTATATATAAAATTTGCAACTCCATAAAAATAAAAAAGAGTGATATTTTGTATATCACTCTTTTTTAAGATTAAAAATCTAATTATTCACTCCACAATCTTTTATTAAGTTCCATTCTGATAAGATGAACATCAATATCCAAATCATTACTTAAATTCTGTAAATCATCATAATTTTCACCTTTGATTTTTGATTTGTCAATTAGAAGATCAACATCTTCTAAATCGATCTCAAATTGTTTTAATAATGATTGTAGGTCAGCAGTTTTTTTCTGCTCATAAACTTCAATTGTCTTCTTCATTCTCGTTTAAATTTTGAATTGTTTTAAGTTTTTTCTTTCTTGTTTTTTGTTCTTTTAATTTTAAATAATCATCTGATAAATTAAGAAATGATGATGAATAATCAGCAATTATAAATTGTAACTCTAAGTGGTCTTCAAATTTACTCACCTTAAATCCACCAGTTGATGATGATATGTAATCACTATCATACAAATCATTCAACATTCTATGTGCTTCTTTTTTTAATTCATCTACAGATGGAACCTTATTTACGGCATTCCACCAATGCCAATCTAACAAAGTCATAATTCTATTAACTTCGACAAAATTAAAATTATCTAAAATATGTTTAATATGTTTATCTTTTCCTATTGTAAAATCTGATGCCATTATTTATGATTTGGGTTAGGTGTGAAAACATCTCCTTTACTTGCATACATCATTCTAGTCTGATTATCTAATATCCAAGTAAATGTATTAAATCCATTTGCTGTAAATCTATTTTGAAATCTTGAATATACACTTTCATCATAGTTAAAAACACTATGATGATATTCTAATGCTATACATCTAATTTTGTTCAAATTATCATTAGATAAGCCTTCAAATATTTTTAATTCTGCACCTTCAGTATCAACTTTCAAGAAATCAATATGGTCAATAAAATTTTGAGTAATAATATCATCTAATGTTATAGTTTTTACAAATATATTCTTATGCTCATAATGACCTGGATCTCTATCAAATTCAGTCTCTATAATAGAATGCCCACCATTTCCTGTATGAGTATATAATAACTCTATTGTTTCATCACTAACATTTGAAACAGCCAAATTAAAAACTTGTGCATTGGGATTATTCTTTTTATTCAATTCATAATTATTTGGAAATGGCTCAAAAGAAAAGACTCTTGACGCTCCCATATCTAACGCAAATGATGTAAAAATTCCAATATTTCCACCACAATCAACTACAATGTCTCCTGGCTCAACTCTACAAACTCCTTTAACATAATCTTCTCTGGTATAAACCTCATGATAAGTTACAGACTCTGGATATTTAACTTTAAATATATTGCCCCAACTCTCTCTTATCAATTCTGAACCATGATATAAATCTACAATATCAGTAGTTCCGTGAATATAAAATTTACTCTTCATATTTTACCTATTTTTGCTTATTTTTAAAATGTTCAATTAATAAATTCTCTATTAATACGGATTTTGTTATCTCCTTTTCCTCTATAACTTCTTCCAACAACTTATTAATCTTCTTATTTAATGAAATAGAGCACTTAACTCTCTTATCTTCTTCTGGTAGTTTTTTTCTCATAATAATTATATGAAATAATCAAAAAAAGTTTACAAAATAGAAAAATATGACTTTATTTTATTTATATATAGTATAAAAAAAGTATTAAAATGAGTACAAAAAGAGTAAAAAAAGATAATGTTTCAATTACAATTAATCCAGAAATAATGAAGATGTTAAAAGAAGAAACAAACAATAATTCTAAGTTAATAGAGTGGTTATTATTAAATTATTTCAACAAAATAGGAAAAGATACAAAAAATATAATGATATAAGATGTTAATAACAAAAAGTGTTAAAATAGAAATTAATAAGGGTAATATTCCTTATTATAAAAAATTTTATGAATATAAGTACATTAAAATTGGAGACATTGTTGATATTGATATAAAATATTTATCAAAATCAAACTACAGTAAAATAAAATATATTTGTGATGTTTGTGGAAAAGAATTTGAAATTTCATATAATTCATATAATGATCCAAGGAGGAATAAAGAAAAAGATGTCTGTAAGAGTTCTTGTGCAAATAAAAAAAGAGAAAACACAAATATAGAACTTTATGGTGTTAAAAATTGCTTTCAAAATGAAGAAATGAAAGAAACATCGAAGGAAACTATGTTAGAAAGATATGGAGTAGATCATAATATGAAAACAGAAAAATGCAAATCTGACAGAAAAGAAACATATATAAAAAATTGGGGATTTGATAATCCAACAAAAAATCGTAGTATTTTCAAAAAAGCATTAAATTCAGGTAAAAAAATAAAATATTTCAATAATACAGATTTATATTATCAAGGAACATATGAATTTGATTTTTTAGAAAAATTTTATAATAAAATTGAAATAATAAATGGATTATCAATACCATACATGTTTAAAAACAAAGAAAAAATATATCATAGTGATTTTTTTATACCAAATAAAAATTTAATTGTAGAAATAAAATCAACATATTGGTATGAATGCCAATTAGATATGAATATATCAAAAATAGAATATACAAAATTAAAATATAATTTTATATTAATATTAGATAAACAATATGATGAATTTTTGAAAATAATAAATTAAAAATCTGCCTGATAATAATGACAAACTATATATTCTGGCATTTTTTCTAATTTTTTGAATTTTAATCCCATGCTTGCCATCTTAAACATAAACATAAAATCATGTCCATATCCTCCTGGTTTTGACCATCTTATCTCTTTTAGATTTTTATGGGAAATAGAACTTGTACCAATACTTGCCCATCTAGGCTCGACTATTCTTAGATGTAATTTCTTAAATGTTGCATCCAATGTCATATAATCATTATAAAATACCCAATCATAATTATCTATATCAAATTGATCAGCAATTATTTGAAGATGCTTAGGACCTAAAAGGTCATCAGAATCTAAATAGGTAATTATATCACCATCAACTAATTCAAGTGCAACATTTCTCATTTCACCAGAATATAAAGGTTGCTTGGCGATTTGCAATAATTTAATATTTGGCTCACTAGAAAAAAATCTATTGTATAATTCAACTGTCACAGGACAACCATCAGACACTATAACTAGTTCTTTATTCTGATAAGTTTGTTTTTTAAAGCTGTTAACAGCTCTAACGAATTTTTGATCTGGGTTTGAACGACTTCCTGGATATGGAAGCAAGTAACTCGCCATGATCACACTAATTTTTGGGTTTAGCATAAACTATTATTTATTTTTCTAAATATAGAAAAAATTACATTAATAGTTTATATTTTTTTTATGAACAAGCACTTCCTATTGTTGCCACACCATAACTATCAGGAGTATTAACTAGAGTGCCCTGTTGTACACAAATTGTAGAACTACCACCATATCCAGTAGATATGTTTCCTGGACTTCCATCACAATTAATATATTCCCAATATGCAATTTGTCCAATTGTGCCGCTTGTTATATTATAAGAATAACATAATGCGCATATATAATAACCAGGATCAGTTATAAAAGTAGAATAGTCTCCTCCTACTGCATCACTAATTACTTTCACATGAGCAGCACTTGGATAAACATTTATAATCTCAGTAGGAGCTGGATAATCCTTTCCTTGTACTAATGGTATATTAGATCCGTTAGAAATAGTAGTTGAACCTAAAAAAGTACAAAAGCTATCATATATTTCAATAGTATAATATAAACCAAGTGTAGTAAATGAATGTTCTAAACCATAAGATAGTCCATTGGCATTATTAGCAAATGCGATGTAGTAATATGTTGTTAATGGAAATAATCCATTTGGAAAATTAGTTATAATAAGTGGATTTACAAAACCAATCGTGCTACCAATGTTATTATAAATTGTTGGCTCACCACCAGTATTCCAACACACACCTTGAAATGTTATAATGGATCCTCCATCTGAAATAACATTACAACCGCTTTCTGCGGAAGTTGCTGTAATATTTGTTGCAACTATTGTGAAAACTATTGGAACATTAGTTGTGGTTGTTGTAGTTGTTGGTGGTGTTGTAGTGGTTGTAGTTGGCGCTGGTGTAGTTGTAGTTGTAGTTGGACCAGAAGTTGTTGTGGTTGTTGTAGTTGATGACGTTGTGGATGTGGTTGTGGTTGTGGTTGGTATTGGATATAGCATCCAATCAAACATTTGAGAAACAGGAACATTAGTAAACCCAGTAGGGAAACGAGAATCTCCCGCACTTATACCTCCAACAGTCCAAAAAGGTGGAAGTTTCCAATTACTTGTATATGTTTCATTCTTAAATTTAGAAAGAATATATGTTTTTAAATCTAAAATGCTTATTTGTTTACAATCAGACATATAAGTTTCTTTGTCGACAGGTATGACAACATTACTCATTTTTACTTCTTCTTCTAACTTCCTAATTCTTATTATATTTGACATTAGATATTAAATTTGTTTTAGCAATTACCAGTCCAAGCATAAATATTAATTCCACCAATAACTGGGAAATTTACTAATGTTGAATATGGTGAACCACTAGTAACATTATGGCATCCACTTTCATAACTTATATTAAATTTCTGTAAATTATGTAACGGATTATACGTGTAATAAATATCTAAAAGTAAAGAACCATAATTATTTACAATTAAATCTACTGAAGGATCGCCAGAATTTATAGGAGATCCAATAATACTAACTCCACCTATTTTTATATCAGTTATAATTATATCATCATCTGGAACAGAATGTTGATTAGTAATATGAATATCTGTAGATACAGTAGTGGTTGTAGTCGTAGTTGGAGCTGGAGTTGTAGTAGTCGTAGTTGGAGCTGGAGTTGTAGTAGTCGTTGTTGGGGCTGGAGTTGTAGTTGTGGTAGTTGGGGATGGAGTTGTTGTAGTTGTGGTTGGTGGGTTACCAGAATATAACATCCAATTAAAAATTTCTGTTATTGTCATACCAGTAATTTGTATGCCTACTGGGATTCCACCAACAATTGCTGTTGTGGTTCCAGGGTGAGAATAATTAATTGTTGATCCAGTAAAACCAGATAAAACATAACCTGTTAATCCAGTTATACTTATTTGTTTAGCGTTATCTAAATAACTTGCTTTATCTACTGGGATGACAATATTATCTAAGTTTGTCTCTCTCTCTAAATTTTTAATTCTTATTAAATTTGCCATTAAAGACTATTGTTTTTTCTATATATTAAAATTTCATTTGTAAATTTTATATATATAGAATATGATCACAAATTTCAAATTATTTGAGCAGAAAGAACAAGAATGGAAATTGATTTTAGACATTTCTAAAATTTGGAAAGATTCTGTATATGAAAATGCTAATGAGTTAGTGGCATTTAATGATCAATATATAAGTTTTTTAAATGCTCAAAAGGATTTAATAACAAAAAAGACATCAGAAAATGCTTGGGTTAAATTACAAGAATTAATTACAAGATTGACTGAGAATAAAGATAAAATAGTTGAGAGTTCAACTGTTTGGGAAGATTTGTATGATTGGGCAGATTCCAATTTGGTTGAAATTAAAACTGAAAATGGAAATGAAAATAACTTAAAGACAGATTTCTAATGATAACAAAATTTAAATTATTTGAAAATGTAAGTACAAGACCAGAAGTTGGAGATTGGGTTATGATGGATGGTGAATTGTATAAAGATGGTGCTAAAATATTTTATAATTATATTAAAGATAAAATATTTCAGATAAAAGAAATATTTAGAGTTCAAGGAGGCACAGATAAAAGATATAAATTGAAAATTGAAAATGTTCCAGATGAAATATCTAAAATATTCAATAAAAATAAAGAATGGGAAAGTCATTGTTTCAAATACTGGTCAAATGATAGGGAAGAATTAGAACAAATATTAACAAATAAAAAATACAATATATAAAATGATAAAAAAATTTAAAAAGTTTATTAATGAAGATTTTAACAGTGATATGAGATTTGATGAAGACTCTGAAACTACTGGTAAGGTTATTGAGAAAACTATGGTGGGTAACAACTGTATTATTTTTGTAAAATATAATGATGCATCCGAAAAAGGATATTCAATTGTGTCTTTTGAATTTGATTCATCTATGTGTCAAAATGTTAGTGCTGGTGACATAGTTGGAATAAGATTTGATAAAGAAAATGATAAAATATATATGGGATTTGGCGGAGATGAATTAGCAGATCATTATTACATTGAACCAATAAGTTCCAATAAAATAATAAATAAAAAATACAATATATAATGATAACAAAATTTAAATTATACGAGCAATTAGGTGGTTACAACCTTGGTGATATAGTCTTAATTCTATATAAGGTTCCAAAAACAGATAAAAGAGAAATCGTTCCTGTTAAAATAATTCAAGAAGATGGTATTCATTACCAATTTTCTTTTGATGTTCAAAATAATCCATTTCCACATCAAAGACCAATACCATATGATAAGGCTATGGTAGTTAATAAAACTGATGACATTAAGGAGCCCTACAAGCCGCAATGGACTCAGGAACAACCAGTTAACACCGATTACTCGCCAGCAGCAAGGGGAAATTCTGGAGGAGTCTCAAATGATTTTGTACTTCCTAACTCTTAATGAGATAGTTATATATTACTATTTAGGTACAATAATATTTTCTTTTTTTAATCTATCAATTATATCCTGATTTTTTAAGCCATCTTTCAACCATCTCTCAATAACAGATGTTCTTGTTTGATCTATATCATCAGCATATTGCTCTAATAATCTCCATAAATCATCATTAATAGTTGTTGATAATTTTTGTTTTTTCCTATTTTCATCTAATTTTCTTCTACCCATTTTATTTTATTTTATTTTCAAAAAAAGACAAAAAAAGTCTATAAAAATGACTTTTTGACTTTATTATTTTTATATATATAATAAAGAAAAGTTTAAAATGAAAAAGAAAAAAAATATAACAATTAGACTGGAACCGAATTTATATCAATTAATTGATGAAAATTTTGATAACAAATCAAAATTAATTGAATGGTTCATTATTGAAGGTTTATCAAAAAATGATAAATATAAAGAAGAAATTAAAAAAATAATTTTTAATAATGCCGAATAATAGATTGACAACTGAAGAATTTATAAAAAGATCAAAAAAGATTCATAATGATAAATTTGATTATAGTTTAGTAGAAACTGATGGCATTTATAATAAAGTGAAAATTATATGTCCAATACATGGAATATTTGAACAAGTATTAAAATCACATTTAAAAGGATATGATTGTTATGATTGTGGTCGTTTAAAAGCAAATAAAACACACACATTAAATAACGAAAAATTTATAAAAAAAGCAAAAGAAATTCATGGTGATAGATATGATTATTCATTAGTAGAATATATCTCAGCAAAAATAAAGGTAAAGATTATATGTCCAATACATGGTATTTTTGAACAAACTCCAACAATTCATACACATAAAACAAATAAATCTGGATGTTTAATTTGTGGCGGCACCAAAAAAATTACAACAGACGAATTTATAGAAAAAGCAAAAGAAATTCACGGAGACAAATATGATTATTCATTGGTTGAGTATGAAAAAAATAATAAAAAAGTTAAAATTATATGCAAAAAACACGGAATAATATTCCATAAATCTCCGACAAATCATATTTTTTGGAGTAGTGGATGTCCAATATGCAAATCATCAACAGGTGAAATTAAAATTTTTAATTATCTAAGCAAACATAAAATATTGTTTAAACCTCAATATTCTTTCAAAGATTGTAGAAATGCGCTACCATTACCATTTGATTTTTATTTACCTACAATTATGATCTGTATAGAATATGACGGAATTCAACATTTTAAGCCTATAGAATATTTTGGTGGAGAAGAATCATTAAAAAACTTGCAAATTAATGATAAAATTAAAAATGATTATTGCAATAAGAATAATATTAAACTATTAAGAATTAAATATACTGATGATGTAATAAAAAAATTAGATTCTTATTTTAATATATACTAATAACTTTTTTTATATATAAGATATGAAAAAGGAGAAAAAAGATATGATCACAAGATTTAAAAAATTATTTGAGCAAAATATAGATTTAGAAGATGTAATAGTTAATGTTGAAAATGAAAAAACAGAATTTACTGATAAAATAAAACATGATTTATCAATAATTTCATACAAAAAAGCAAATAGCCCAAAATCAATAAGAATAAAAGAGATTACAGGATATTTTAACAAAAGAGATTTCAAAAATATTAAACTATTATACAATACTTACTTAGTTGTAAGTATGACCAATGGAGATAAGGTGATTGGAAAATTATCTGTTTATCAAGATGAAAATGAAAACAATATTAATATCAGAATTAATGATAAATTAATTTATGACCTTGATAATAAAGAATTTAATAATGAAATTTTTGTAGATAAATTAATAACAAAATATAAAGAATCATTATTAGAAGTATATAAAAGAGTAAGACTATAAAAATAAAAAAGTAAAATGAAAAAATTTACAACGTTAGAGGAAGACTTATTAAAAGAAGCAGCTAGATCACAAAATGCATTTGATCAAGGTTTCAAAGATGCAAATGATAAACTATTACAAATTAGAGTTGCATTAGAAGATTACAAAGAAAAATATCAAAGTGGAAATTGGGATTATATTAATTCAATGGAATATATTAATGAGCAATTAGATGGTGTTTTACAACGTTTAGGTGTCTATCCTGATTCATTTAATGAGCCTATCCAAATGATAGAAGGTCCAGAAAGTGATATTCAATAATGACTGATATTACAACTAAATTTGACGATTTTAAATCAAAGAAAATAAAAGACTTTGATAAGGATAAAGAATTTCAACCTTTATCAGATGATATTATTGCAATATCTAAACTAGATAATGGTGATTATGAAAAGGTTAGAGGTCCAATTGAAATTGTTAAAGTTACTGGATTAATAACTGATGAAGATGAGATAAAAAAATTAGATGAAATTGCTGGTGGGCCAGTTCTAAATACAGACTTGTCATTAAAACAGGTTAAAAGAGGTGACACTATATGGATCACTTGTCTCCTTCAAAAACCATCCAGTTCTGTGTTCAATTCACAAAGTATTGGAACTCTGAAAGTTAGAATTGTTGATATATATTATGGTTTATCTAAACTTAGTACATTAAAATAATTTTAAAAATATTTAAAAAAAGTCAAAAATCACCTTTTTTGACTTTTTTATTTTTATATATAAGTTATACTTAAATGTAGAATAGTAGATAAAAAAAATAATAAATTATGTTAATAACAAAAAAAATTAATATTAAAATAGCAAATAAAAATATTGAGCATTTTAATAACTTAGGATACCATTCTAAAAATGGTGATATTATTGAAGTTAATACTGAAGATTTAATGAGAACAAGCAAATATAAAATAAAAGTTGTTTGTGATATATGTGGAAAAGAAAAAGAAATTCAATATCAAAGTTATTTTAAACAACATGAAAACCAGACTTATGATACTTGTCAAAAATGTAAAACCGTAAAAAGGAAGAAAACAATGTTAAAAAAATATGGTGTTGAGCACGCTTTACAAAGTAAAGATTTAATGAATAAGGCAAAAAACACTATGTTAGAAAGATATGGCGTTGAATTTTCAGCAAACAGTATTGAAATTCAAGAAAAAAATAAGAAAACCATAAAAGAAAAATATGGAGTAGAATATATAACACAATCAGAAGAATTTAAAGATAACTCTAAAAAATCAAAAAAAGAAAAATATAATAATGAACATTATAACAATTACAATCAAATAAAAAAGACAAAAAAAGAAATTTATAATGATGAATATTATAATAATAGAAAAAAATCAGATAAAACTTGCTTAGAAAAATATGGTTGTGAAAATATTTCTCAATCAGAAGTAATTAAAAATAAAAAGAAACAAACATCATTTAAAAATTATGGTGTTGAACATCCATTAAAAACTTTTGAAATAATGGAAAAATTAAGAAATACAAATATAGACAAACTTGGTGTACCATATCCAACAATGTCAAAAATTGTAACAGACAAAATAATAGAAACAAATATTAAAAACGGCAGATGGATAAAAATTGAAGATAGAACTGATTTTTATAAATATTATTTACTTGTTTGCAAGCACACACTTCAAAATAAAAAAGAATTATTATATAATTGGAATGGCAATGATTATTATACAAATGAATATATTTTAGAAAATTTTAATTTAAATAGTAATGATAAAAAATATCCTACAATAGATCATAAAAAATCAATTAAATATGGGTTTGATAATAATATATCATACACCGAAATATCACATATTGATAATCTATGTATAACTACTCGTTCTAATAATTCATCTAAAGGTGAAAAAATAGAAACAGAATTTAATATATACTAAAATGAAAAACATCAAAAGTAAGAAAGAATTCTTGAACGAAAATATAATAAATATTATAGAATTATCTAATCTTTCAACTACTTTAGGATTAGAAGCAGATGTTATATTAAAAATGTTACAAGACGAATTTAAAAATAATGGAGATGAAGGAATAATTAAAATATATAAAGAGATAACAGGAGTACCTCTAGAAGCTCTAGGTAAAGGTAGATATATTTTCAAAAAATAATTTAACAAAATGCCAGCGAAAAGTAAAGCACAGCAAAGATTTATGGGAATGGTTCATGCAGCACAAAAAGGCAAATTAAAAAATCCATCTCCTGAAGTAAAAAAAGTTGCAAAATCAATAGACAAAGATTCTGCAACACATTTTGCAGAAACTAAGCACAAAGGACTTCCTGAAAGAGTAAAGAAAAGAAAAAAGATTCATAGTTTTGAATCTTTTGTAAATGAAAAATATAAGTTATAAATTATTTTTTATAATTTCTCTAATATATTTCCAATCTTTCATATTACACTCTAATAGTTTTATTTTTTCATTATCACAATAATCAAGATTTATCCACCAGTCTTCATAAGGATTATTACAGATAAATAAGTCACCATCATTTCCAATATCTGAGCATAATAATTTATATCCTTTTTTTGTAAAAATATTTCTTGATAATTCTCTTTTATTTGAGCCACCATTATAAAAATCATGTTCAAACGTCATTATCTTAAATTTATAATTATCAAAATCAAAATCATTTAATACATTATATGTTGCAGAATCAACATCAAAAAGAAATATAATCAATCAAATTTGGTACATTATTTTCTGTTAAAATATCATTTATATTATTTGTTAGTAAATCTTTACAAATAAATGTACATTTTCTATTACTATAATCATATTTTTCTAAATCAATACACAATCCTGACCACCCTTTATTTTCTAAAAAATAAGTATTATTGATATTTTCTGGATCACTAGAACCAATATCTAAAAAATATCCATTGTTAATATTTAAAATAAAATATACAAAAATATCTTGAAATGCTTGGGATTTACTAAATTTAATGTCATTTATATTCATAATCAATCTATTATTTTAAATTTTGGACAAGGTAAAATAAATTTACCACCACCAAGAAGATAATCTTTTTCTCTTTTTTCAAATTCATTGATAAAATGCCAGGGCAATATTAACAAATAATCTGGATTAACCTTACGCATTTCATCATCAGAATATATCGGTATATTAGTTCCAGAAGTTTTCAAACCCCATTTATATGGATTTCTATCAGAAATACCATCTATTAATGTATTATCCAATCCAAAATATTGCAAAAGAGTACTACCTTTTGTAGATGCACCATATCCCCAAACACTTTTACCTTCTTCTTTAGCTTTTTTAACAAAATCTAAAGTTATATCTTTCAATTCATTTATTCTATTATAAAAATCAATCCAAGTATTAACTGAATCTAAATTTAGAGTTGATTCATAGTTCAATAATGAATTTATTCTAAAATTACAAACATCCCTATATGGTTGAGTGTAAAAAGATTTTTCTTTACCACTTTTTTTAATATACAATCTAAAAGATCCACCATTAACATCATTTAACTGGCAATCTACAACAGAAAACCCATTTTTTTCAAGAAGTTTTTTAATATTAAATAATGAATAATAGTAAGTATGCTCATGACAGATATTATCAAATGCTAATTGTTCAATCATTAATGGAGTATAACTCATTTGCATAATTAACAATCCATCATCATCTAATACTTTATTGATATCTTGTAAAAAAATATCAGGCTTATCTAAATCATAAAACATGGCTATAACAGTTATAATTTTAGCTTTAATATGCCCAAATTTACATTTACTATAAGATTCCTCAGTAAAAAAATCTTGAATCACCAAATTAGCTTTTTTCTTAGACTCATTAAAGTAAGAATCATCTGCTGGGTCTATACCAATTTTTATTATATCATCTGGTATAAACTCAAACATAGTTCCATCATTACAGGCGATATCTATCCAAACATCATTTGGAGAAAAATTAGAAACTTTTACAATAGAATCAACAATACTTTTTAGTTCAGCCCTCATTGTTTGATTAATACCTGAACGATACCAATATTTTCCATACATAGAATCTAATGGTGCGCATTCATTTAATCTAACCGCTCCATTTTCATCTAGGATTAATTTTAATTCATATTTTTTTTGTTCCGTATTATTATCGATAGATAAAAAATCAGATATATTTAATTTGCCTAAAGAAAAAAGTTCTTTCATACTTACATTTATTTTTATTTAGTTTTTAATCAAGTAGTTGTTTTGTTTAATAAGTAAATTTTTTACTTCTTTGATTAAAATTTGGACCAAAATAACCACAAAATCCTTCTGGTGCTATTGTTATTTTTCTATCATTTAACCAACCAGCCCACCAAGAAAAAGTTGAACTTGTTGTTATTAAATAATCGCTAAAACACAATAATTTAAAATCAATTTTATAATTGTTTGAAATTACACTATCAATATTACTGATACCTAGATTATGATTAGTTATAATTACATCTTCCTCATCAAAATAATTATGAGCATCATTAACATCATTTGTTATAACAACAAATTTTATATTATTATCTATTTCTAATATTTTAGATTTTGCATAATCATAATATGATCTATTTTGTTTCCAACTTGGTGGATATTGACCACCTCTAAAATGAATATAACAAAATTTATCATATGGATATTTAGAGATTACACTTTCATATATTGCATTATCGGATTCGTTTAATTCTATTTTAAACCATTCTTTTATATTAGCTTCATTATAATCAAAATATTTCTCACTTTGAAAAAAACCATATAATTCTGTATTATCCCTAATATCTAAAATTTCAGGTTTGAAATATCCAGGACCTTCAGTGATATGATTGCTTATATTACCTATATCTTCGCCAAAACTCAATTTAGGAAAAATGTCCCTAAATAATGAACCGTCAGCACCACTCTCAATATAAAATTTATAATTATATTTTTCAGCCAATGTTCTACACACTGCATACTGAAACATTTGATTACCTAAATATCCAGCAAATTTTATTTTTATCATTTAATTAATTATTTTTTCAAAAAAATTTAATACATTTTCAAAATTAAATTGTGACTTACTTATATCTAATATAGAAGGTTGATTTAGCATTTCTAAATATAAATCATCATTATTATCTAATTCAATTATTTTTTCTATCATTTTTTCATCATCATTAAAATCATACCAATTTATAAAACTTTTATTATTAAATTCTTCATGAATTCTATTATACCCCCAATAAAGAGGTATTGTTTTAGATACTAATGGTTCTAAAATTTTTTCAGATGTATTTTCATCACCAAAATATACCCAATTATCCCAATCTAATATTGTACCACAAGATGGTAATTTTCCATCATTATTTTCAAATGCAAATGTAAATTTATAATTTTTAATAAAATTACATTTTTCAAAAGATTGTCCACCAATACTAACAACATCAATATCTTTATATTTTGAAAGTTTATTCTTAAAATCAAGTCTCTTATGCCAAAATGGTAAATTTCTGTGCATAAAAGCACAAAACTTCTTATTTTTTATATCTTCTTTTGTATAATTTTTAGTTTCTGCTAATTGATTAAAATCTCTTAATCTACCATCTAATATCATCTGATATGCATACAATAAATATAATGGAAATCTAAAATATTCATCACCGTCTAAATAATATGGATTCAACATATAATCACAACTATCAATTGAAATATAAAACCTATCGTGTGGCTCATAATATTTTTTAAAGTCTTTTTTATGATATATGACAGGCTCTTGTGTAAAAAAAATCTTAACACAATTTTTAAATCTTGATAAATTATCTGTGGTTAATGTGTAAAATAGTAAATCTGGATTTTCATTATCTATAATTACTTCATATTTTTTTCTTAAAACATAAAGAAAAATATTATCTCTATGAAAATCTGGATAATTTGGATCTGTCCAATTATAAAAACAAACTTTAATTTTCTTCATAAATAATTATTTTTTTGCTAATATCCAACATTGACAAGGTCTTTCAAATACATTATATGTAGGGCACTGACCCATAAAAGGCCAATTATTTTTAAAAAATACAGATTCTATATATTCAAAATTACCCCATTGACCAATTTCAAGAACTTGAAATCCTGTCTGTTTTAATAAACAACCCAATCCAACAGGCGTAAATCCTGTAATATAATTATCTGGATATCCATGAATAAGATTTAATGTTGGCACATTACAATAAAAGTAGGCTCCTTCAGCAAGATGTTCATATATTTTTTCTAAGCATAAAAAAGGATTATATAAATGTTCTAAAATCTGATTAAGCATTACAAAATCATAATCATTATCAGGTATATCTATTTTATGAAGATCATATTTTTCTGGATCGTCATCATAATTAAAATTGACAATTCTTTCAGGTATTAAAAACTTTAATTCTGGATCTTGAGCAGCACCTTGACAAGCATTAAAAGCCAACATTTTTTTTGGCTCAATATTATATTTTTGTACATATTTTTCAAATTCTTGAACTGCAATAATTCTTGGAACTTCTCTATCAATCCAAGTCCATTTTTCAGGTTCATTTGGTAAATTATTATACCTCATTAAATATTCTTGCGTTCTATTTTTTAACACCAAATCATAAATATCTGTTATTTCATTTCTCTCTAATATCATTTCATATCATTTATTTTTTCTATCATATAACTGGCTACAGATTCTTCTGATAACTTTTCTTTATAATACTTTAAATTTCTTTCATATATATCATCAACATTTAATGATAAAATATATGAAATCAAATCCTCAGTTAAATCAAACCAAGAGTTAATTAAAAAAACTGGACAATCTTTATAATACCAAAGATCGTCTTTTCTTGTTGAAATCACAATACATCCACTACCAAATGCTTCCACAAATCTAAATGTATCAACACTAGTTCCATCAGGAGCCAATGCTATTTTAGTGTCCCCTAATATCTTATAATAATCATCAATAGGTATTCCTGTTCTAAATGATGAGTTAGTTTGATTTAATATAGTAAATTTATTGCTAAATTTATTCAATCTATCCACTAACACAGCTCTATCATAATTACATGGCTGACCAGAATAAAATATATCATATTTTCTTTCACTTATTTTCTTTTCAGGATACATTCTAACCATTTTTTTAGTTCTATCGCTATGCATCGTCCAATTATACCCTATTGGAATAGGAAATATTCTCTTATCATCAAATCTTCCAATTCTATTAAATATTCTAAAAACAGCAACAACATTCTGATTTGGATATGGATTCATACCAAAATTACCTAATTCATCTCCTGTAAGAATAACAATTTTTGGATATTTAGTTTCTGGAACAATTCTAAGATTTGGTGTAATAACTATTGAATAGTCGCCTGTTAATTTATCTATTAAAATATCAACAATTCTATTTAAATACTTAGTTTCACACCAAAAATCTTCATCTATCTCATAATAAATTTTTTCTATCATAACAATTGTTTTATTTTTTGATACATCACACCAAATAAACCATCTGAAGTGTGATCTGTCAATAAAGTTAAATCTGCATCGGATTCAAAATACCAATTATCATAAATATTATCAGAAATTGTAATGAATTGTTTATTTTTAATAAAATTTTCTTTAACCATAGTGAAACAATAAGAACCAGATGGTCTACCGACTATAATATCACATTTTGTGGATAAATAACTATTCTCATTCATATCACAATCTAACTTGATTATATCAGATGTATAAGCAACATTTTCTTTATTTATATTAGTTTTCATTGTTAAAAAAAATAAAACATTTGGATATTTTTCTGATAATTTTTCAACAACAGAATCTGTATCTAATGCTATTCTTATAGTTAAAGGAATATTATTATTAATCATAACTTTTAGATCATACTTTGAATTTGATATAAATTCATCAATATTATTTTTTTCTACAAAATTAAAATCAATTTCTGGTAAATAATAATCAATTTTTTCAATAGGAATATCTAGAGTATTAAAAATATCTTGATATAATTCATATAATGAGTATAATGAACAATAGTGTCTATCTCTATTTCTATTTAAACCAGACTTAGTTAGCCAATCTTGTTGACCCACCCAAGTATTAATATAAATATCACTATTTTTTATTACCTGATCATAATATGATATTGGATAAGCACTAATTAAATTCCAATTCACAAAACTAGAAAATGCTTTATCATGTTTAAGATTTTGTATATCTTTCAATATTTTTGGATTGTTATTGTGCAAATAGCAATAATCATTATTTGGCATTTTTTTCATAATATCTCTAACAAAACTTCTAGAATAATGTACATCACCATTATGAAATGTGTTATAAAAATATATCATTTTTTTATTTTTTATTTTTTATCTTATAGAACTTTTATATTGACCAAGTTGACTACCTTGACATACTAATCCAGGTTCCCACCAATATACTTTTAAATCTAACTGTTTTATAAAGTATGCTAAATCAAAATCAAAAGCGTGTGAAAAATCAGAAATTGTATTTTTTAATTTTTTAGCGGCATTCAACGATAATATATAAGCGTCTACAGTCCTTGTCTTAGGGTGATTCACTTTTTCATAAACCATATCTCCATTTATTTTTATAGGATGAGAATTATCATATGGCACATGAACATCTAATAAATACACAGAAAAACTTGAACCTAAAAATATAATATCAAAATCTTTAGGTGTTTTATTTAATAAATAATCAAAATTTTGAAAATTTTGATTAAAAATTACATCATCTTCTAATATTAAAGAAGTATTATAATTATTTTCCACTATTTTTTCAATAGCCTTTAAATGTGAAAATGAATTACAAATTTCAGACACTCTCAATTCTCTAAATTCTGGAATTTCTTTATATATTCCTAAACATCTATTATTCCATTTCTCAGGATCTACTTTATACCACTTTGATATTAAATCTTTATCAATTGTGTTTCTATCAAATTCTTCTATAAATTCTACATTACCAAGATTTGATATAATATAATTTTTTCTTTCTACTAATTCTTTCCAATGAATTATAAATACTTTATCTATCACAAACTTCTATTATTTTTTTAGAACAGCCAACATAATCAAAATATTCATTATATATTCTTTTACCATTGTCCAAATATCTATTTATATCAGAATCAGTTTTTGATTTTAATATATTTGGTATATTTTTGATATCATCTTTATCAATTAAAATACCAATATCTTCAAAATCAAATTCATTTTTCCAAGGAATCCAAGGATTATCAAAAATATAAACTGGTATTGATCCATATTGCAATGATTCACAAATTCTAAAAGATGTTGAACCATATCCTCTTGGACATAATGAAAATATATTTCTTTCCATAACCTCTGAAAATCCATTATAACTTAAAGAGTTACTTATAAAAAATCCTGGTTGTCCAAACAACTCCTTAACCATAATATCTCTAACTTCATGCCTACCATTTAAAGCACCTACAAATCCAGCAAGTATATCTTTATTTCTAACTTTAATATTTGGATTAGGTTTACAAATTAAAGGAATTTCAACTCCTAAATTTTTTCTTGGTACATTTTTCTTACCTCCGCCACCTGAACCATATACTATAATATCCAAATCTTTTAAATCTTGTAAAATTCCATCATCATATTGTAATACAGTGAAATATTTTTTACTTCTATCTAAGGAATCTAAAAAATATTGCAAATCTGACATATCGTATTCCGCATTACCCCTACTTAAATAAAAATTTGTCCAAAGAATTGGCAAATAAATAAGCTCTGTTTGAATATTATTATTTATCATATATTGATAAAAAAAATCTTCAAAAATTACATCATTAAATGGAGGATACGTGTGATTTGTTTTTACTATAAATTTCGTTGGTGTATCTTGAATCATATTAATAAATTATTTTTGCCAATTTGTATGCCATAAATGAAGACAATATGAATTTTCATTCAAAAAACTATAAATAAATCTCCTAGATTCCTCACCATCATCTACATTATGTCTGTAAACAGCAGGAAAAGGAAATAAAAATTTTGTAGGAAATATAACAACATTATCATCATTATTTATAGTATCAAAAAATATTCTTGTTATAAAATATGGTCCAGTATTATTCATAACACCATTAATATCATCTACAAATGTTGTTTTTTTCTGCAATTCTGACACCAAATTAGCTACGTATTTATGATTAGGTATAGATGCCATAATACTATTAAAAACTTCTGGTTCTTGTACATGCCCATTACCAGCGAAAAAATCCAAATAACACAAATCATCAAATGACTTAATAAAATCAAAATCAACATCAACATACAAACCACCCATTCTTTCTAATATTTCATATCTTAAAATGTCACTCTTTGCACCCAAATTTTTTATATTATTAAACAACTTAATATTTTTTAATCCAAACTCATCTACATCTTTATCAGTCCATAATTTATATTTCCAATTAGGGTTAATTTTTTTTAATTTCTCTATATATGAACTATACCTTTTAGGTATTTCTCCGCCTAACCATATTTGATGTATAATTTTTGGAATTTTATCAATTCTTTCTTTTTTTTCTAAAAAATTCTTATTATACAATTCTTCTAACAATGCCCATCTTTTATCACCATTTATGGAATTCACCATATTAATCAAATAATCACTCATAATTCACTTAAATAATTTTTATAAATATAATCTTCAAGCACTTCTATCTCTAACACCTTTTCAAAATTTTCCTTGATAAAATCTATTTTAGAATAATATAAATCTGGTGTCAAATCATCAAAATTTAAATCATCTAACTTTATTATACCATTTAAATTAAAATAGTTTGAAATATTATCTGTGCCGTAATATATTGGAATAGTTCCGCTAGCAAAACAATCTAAAATTTTTTCTGTAAAATAATCATCATATTTAGAATTTTCGATTGCAACAGAAAACATATAATCAATTATACCTTCATCTTTAATTTTTATTTCATTAAATCCTCTACCAAAAATATCAAATTTGCCTTTATTTTCAGATATAAATTTCAATCTAAGTCTCTGACCAGATGTAACACCTTTATTAGAAGACACCATTGACAATAATTTATGTTTATCATAAATTTTTGGGGTTTCTATCCAGAATCCCATTGCTGGAACAAATTTAATTTTATCGGAATTAATTTTAATAAGATCCTGATTCATGGTAAATATTAAATCAAATTTATCTAACATTAGATTAATATTTTTACTTATAAAATCAATATTAAAAATTGCACTTGATTCTAAATTCCAAGCATACTTTTTACCATTGAAATTATCTCTAAGACCTTGATATATTCCATCATCAACATAAAATGACACATTTTCAGAGTAATCATTTTTATTCCATTCAATAAATTTAGATTTCTTCCACCAAGTAGAAGAATGAGCGTGTTGAAATGGACCACCTATTAAATTATATTTTAACATTTTTTAATAATACATTATTTTCTACAAATTTAACAAATTTGTAATCTGGTAACATTTTTAATATTTGTTCTAAATTTGGTTGACCTTCATATAATTCAGAATTATCAAATTCTGTATATAAATATCTTGTTTTTTTCAAAGTTTCTGTTGCGCCTTCTATTAATTCTTTTTCTGCGCCTTGAACATCAACCCATATGAAGTCTATACTTTCTAATTTTTCTTCATTAAACCAATCATCTAATTTCTTAGTTTCAACTTTAATAGTGTTATTAAAAATACACCATCTGTGCTGTAATAAATGTAATTTTGGTTTTTTAATTGAAGATGATTTATCCCAATCACCATACCAAGGCATTCCAGGATTACTACCACCACTTAAATGAAAATCAATCTCACCATTACTGTTTGATATTGCCATTTCATAAAGTTTATAGTTTGAATATTTTTTCATTCTATTTTTAAACCTTTGTATAGCTCTTGGATCTGGTTCAAAACAATATAATTGTATATTCTTAAATGTATTTACAAAATCTTCAGAATCTTCACCATCATTTGTACCAATTTCAAGAATTATTGGATTATCTTTATTTAATAATTGCTTTATTTCTCTTTTATTCATAATTTTATTAATTTTACATCAATTTCCATATGACAGGCTGTATTTTTTAGTCCTTTAAAATCTTCAAAATCAATAATATAATCATCTAAAAATTTATCATTCAAAAATAATGCTGAAATATTTCCATGAACATTATTATTAAAAGTTTGAACTTTGTTTATTGGATTATTCAAAATAACAGATTCTTCAAAGCAAATCATTTTCAATCTGTTTAATGGATAACCAGCTATAATACTTTCGTATGAATTTGGACTATTAAAACTCAATACTTTTGTGAGAGACGAGAATTCCTTTGTCCTAAAAAAATGTCCATCTAAACTCATCGGGTAGCCATAATCACCTTGCGCACCATACCACTTAAACAATAGATTTGAATCAAAATTTGGTGGAGTTTGACGAATTCTTGCTGCATAGCAATATGTTAAATATGGATTTAATCTTAATGATAGTGTTAAAATATCATCATTCAAAGTAAACAACTTAAATTGCTTACAATCTAATGTGAATGGATTTTTAAAAACTATATCATCCACAAAAAACACAGTATAAGGATTGTCTTGATCTAATAAAAGTAAAACATGTTTCTTAAATTCTTGTGTTTCTTTTATATATCTAATATTTGAATCGTTGTGAATAGTAAAAAGTTTTTCATAACCTTCTTTGTACTTATCATTGGAATAAGTGTATAAAATATTAATTTTATATTGTGAAAACTCCTTAAAATAAAATTTCATGGAACGTAAAAAAAGTTCCAATTGGCACGCTCTATCTTTTGAAAAAACTATAATATTCAACATAAATTATTATAGGTCGAACACATTAAATTGTTTATAATTATTCTAAATAATTATCTATTTTTTGGATATGCATATATCTTATTAATTTGTTCGAATTTTTTTCTCAATAATTTAGCTTCTCTGTTGTTAACACCTATAACATAAGCATATTTATGTTTATTTTTTGGTTTTCTAACATGGCACTTACTCATACATTCTACAGAGTATTTTTTCATCATATCTACAATATTTTGTGGTATATTTTCCCACAAAATTGTAGTTTTTTTACTCCATCCATTATTCCAAACAACACCAGTTTTTTTCAAAAATGATTTATAAAAATTTAATTTTCTAAACCCACGGTTATTAACCCAGCCATTTGGATTATCTGGATTAAAATATAATTTATCTGAGCCAAAATTATTTCCAAGATAATAAAAATTACAAGCCTGATATATTGTACCAAGTTCTTTTGCTTCTGGATCAGCATATGCCTCAAACAATCTAAACTCTGTATTTTTAACCATCCATTTAATTGACCACATTAATAACGCACTTGCTAAATTTTTTGGCGTCCAAGAAGCACAAGCACCTCTACTTATAAGTTTTTCTAATTTTGAAGTTTCTTCTCCTAACATTACAGAAAATGAATTTGGTGTTGACATAATAATAACACCAGCTAATATATTATTATATGTTGCAACAAATCTATGTGTTGGCCTATTTGGCATTTTACCTAACCATTCATATTTTTTAATAAAATTTACTATCTCACCAGTTCTAATATCATCCTTAGATATTGATTCAAAATTAAAATCAGAAATTTTTAAATTTGTATAATCAAAATCTATATTTTTTATATCATCTTCTAGAGTTTTTAATCGTAAATCATATTGCCAAGAATGAGATTTATTATAAATAATGGGATCTATCATTTTATTAAAAATATCATAATCTTTATCTAAAATGAAAATGAAATTATATCCATTTTCTTTACATATTTTTTCTTTTTCTAAATTTTTATCTTTGTGTATATCAAACCAATATGATGATTTTATTTCTATTATCAAATTCAAATCTTCAAAATAAAAATCTGGATGGTATATACATTCTTTATTATTAAAAATATATTTAATTGAATTTCCTCTTTTAATAGTTATTTTATCAAAATAAGTATTCAAAAAATCTAATTCATATTCTCCTTGATAATAAAGTTCCGAATCTCTAAAATTTAGAATGTGATATCCATTTCTAATCATTTTTTTATAAATTTCTACATTTTGTGCTGGATAATACACACCATATTTTTCAAAAATAATGTTAGATAATTTTTGTTTCACTAATTCATTTTGCATTGGATTTTCAAATCCAAATTTTTCTAAACAAGTCTCTTTGTATTTTTCTCTATTATTATAAAATTCGTCATTATATCTTTCTTTTTTTGTATCAGATATTTTCTCTTTAATTGTTTTAGAGCCTAAAGGCGATTTAGATAAATATCTTTCTATACAAGTATTTTCAAATTTTAATTTAATTTCACTATTCTTCAACGGTGAATCTACACCATATAAATTATTTAATGTAATTTTGGATTTTTCTTTAAAATCGTTAGTTGACATATATTCATCAGAGCCATATTTTTCTTTAAATGTTTTTTTGGATTTTTCTCTAACTTCTTTATTTTGTGCAGAGTGTTCTACACCGTATCTTTCCAAATTTGTTTCCTTAGACTTTTCTTTAAACTTATCCAATTTTAATGGATGATCTACACCATATCTTTCTAAATTAGTTTCTTTTGTTCTACTACCAGAACAATGCTTACAATGATAAGCATCATTCTGAATATTTCTTAAATATGAAAAATATGAAATATTATATTCCTTCTGACACTTATCACAAATAACATCAATCTTATGCTTAGTTGTTTTTGGTAAATCATTAACATTAATTATTATAGTGTCTCCAGATTTTACCTCATACCCTAAACTAATATAGTGACCTATATTTTTGTTAGTTGTTTTTACTTCTATTTTATTTATTTTAATCATATATCTATATAGTATTTAATAGCACAAAAGTTTATATTATTATCAATTTTAATAGCACAAAAGTTTATATTAATATATAATAACGCACAAAAAAAAGAGAGGATAAATCCTCTCTCTTTTATTATATAGTGTGTAACTATTAGATTAAAACACCAGCTGAGTCAGTAACGACAATTGTCATAAATTGCTTCCAGGGAAAAAATCCGATATCGGCAACCGCATAACGGCTACGAATCATCATCCTTGGTGCCCAAGTTGCTTCCGAGATTAACTGAATTGACTGTGCCATCAAATAAGGTACGAATACCAAACCTGGTTGTTCAACAGAATTCTTTCTTCCTAAGAAGATACGGTTGTCATCCCATCTTTGATAAGGGTCAACATAGATGCTGATGTTACCAACATTACCCATTGGGAAAAGTTGACCATTTGCGTTTAAGTTAGCCTTAACAGGGTTAAGAGTATAACCAGCAACATCTTGAATAACAGATGCTAAGTTACCATTGGTAACAAGGTATTGAGCAGGACCTACACGACCTTCAGTTGCGATGAAGTTAGAAGCGTTGTTCAATTTAGCAATAAGTTTTCTTTGGATTGAGTGAGTTGTTTCACCTCCTGGGGTAGCGGCACCAACTGCTAAGTAAGTGTCAACGTTGAAGTCAAATTTAGGATTGCCAGAGCCATCTTTTGGAGTTGTCCAAGCAGTTCTATTTTTGTCAGCCATTTCAGTTACTTTAGCGATGATTTGTTTAGAAATAGTTTGGGTAAGTTCATTAACCAATACAGATTCTAATTTTTGAACGATATCCATGCCTGTTGCAGCTTTGATATCTTCAATTTGAGTTCTCTTCAATGAAGATGTGATCTCAATGTCACCAACTTGGATAGTCTTGGTGAAGATGTCAGGACCAATAACGTTTGGATAAGTTCTTTCGTCCTCATCTCTTGTCATAGGCTTGTTCATGTACCAACCTGCACTAAATCCAGGAATGTGATCTTCAAGTAATGATACTAAATCAATAGTAACACCTGTTAATTGAACTTCAGTAACAACTGCATCAGTTGTAGCAAGTTGCATTTTAACGTTTGAGTTCAACATATCAACGATTGAATAAGCTGCTGTTGGGAAAGTATTTCTGTCATCAACGAATCCCCAACCTGCGTTGTTAGATCCTGGATTGAATTGACGGAAAATTCTAAACATAGGATAACCATTAATACGTGACCAGCCTAAGAATTCCATCCAACCTTCTTTTGCAAGAGTAGCGTTTTTAGGATAGTTAGTTAATACTGGATCAAAACCTTGAAGAATAGGAGCTGTAACAGGACCACCTTTTGCAAAGTATGCTGCTAAGTCAGTTGTAGCACCAACGTTATTAGTGGTGTTATTAACTGTTAAAGTACCACCAGTTAAGTGAACATAAAGAGGATTGGTTAAACCACCTACTTTTTCTCTGATTGGTTGGCCATTAGCGTCTTCTTTTACAGACATAGCTGCTTTTAATGCAGTATTCAATGTAGAAAGTCCACCTGCTAAATTCAATGAGAACATAATTGGTCTTTCATCTTTCAATGTAGAATCAGCTAAGTTGTCATATTTGAAGTCAACAAATAATAAGTCAACTTTTGGAGAAGAAGCTGGTTTAACAGCTACTAAATCTAAACCAATGGTTTGAGCAGCAATTTTCATAGAAACTGGTAAAAGGTTTTGACCGATATCACCAGAACCAATACCACCAGCTTGACCTGAGGTATAATCACCCCAAACTAAACCAGGAGTGGTTGAAGGTTGAGCAGCTACAACTGGTCCCATACCATTTAAGTTACCTAATGTGCTATAAGCTACATTTTCATTTAATGAATGCATTTCAGCATATTCAGACATCCATTTCATTTTGTAAGGATCGCTAACGCCTAAAGATTCCAATACTGGTTTCCATTTGTTGATCGCTTTTTGATTGTCAATTATTAAATTCATTTTTTGTTTTGTTTTTTATAAGACATAAGTCTTTGTTTTTTATGATAATATATATTCTTTAAAAAATATCATTTTTTTCTATTTTTGATATTTATTAAGAATTTAATTTATCAAACACCTTTAAGAAATTATCAAGCTGATTCTCAGTAAGTTTTGAGCCATCAACAAGACGATTTTCGGTGATTAATTGTTTTGCAGGTTTTTCGTTTGTATACCTTTCTAAATCACGACTATACCAGAAGCTCTCAAATTTTTGTACTGTATCAAGGGCAGGGAACAATCTTGAAGAAGTCAAGATTTGGTTTTTTACGTTTGTGTCGAGTTTTTCCCAAATTGGTGTTAATTCTGATGGCATTGCATCAAGTAACAAATCATTAAAAGATTTCTTTTTTGGAGAAAGTGCTTCATTTATGATTGATAACACTTGTGCTTCGCTTGTGTACTTACCTTCGCTTTCTTTTAACGCGATTTTAACTTTAACTTTATCATCGTTTGATAAGTTGTAATAAGCTGCTTTTCTTTTCTCTGTTAAGAACATCAAGAAATGTGGCTGATCGTTTTCTGAAGCCTTACGTTTTTTGGTTTCAAGGATCAAAGTATTTAAATTTTCTGTTAATTTATTTTGGATTGTATTTAATCTGCTACCAAGTCTAGTAACTTTAGATTCGTGAACTTCAACTTCTGGTTGTGCACCTTCAGCATCAGGAACGTCTAATTTAATAACAATCATTCCATTTTGTGGATTAGTTGCTTGAACCTCACCTGTTTGGTCACCAATGGCTACAGTTTCACCAGGAGCTGGCATGCCTGTTGCTTCACCTTCTCCAGTGTCAACTGGTTCTTCGGTAGTTGGTTCAATTGGTTCTTCTGTTGGTAATTCACCTTCAACTGGTTCTTCAGTAGGTTCTTCAGTAGCAACTGGTTCTTCAGCAACTGGTTCTTCACCTTCTGGAGCTTCTGTTGTTGGTTGATCAACAGTTGGTTCTGCGGTTGGAGCAGCGGTTTCTTCTTCATAATATTTATCAACATTAACTGTATCGTCTTCGTTAATAAATGTGTATTGACTTTCAAGAACTTTTCCAGTTTTTAATTGTTCTGTTAAAAGTTTTGAACCTTCAATAGTTTTGTCAAGACTTTCTGCAATATAATTGGTGTAAGCCATTGCATCGTCTAGATTTTCAGCAATATATTCAGAATAAGAGATATTATTATCTACATGTTCTGCAATGTATTCTGCATAAGCGATATTGTTATCAAGGTTTTCAGCGATGTACTCTGAATAAACAATAGAGTTATCAAGGTTTTCTGCTAAATATTCTGAATAAACAATAGAGTTATCAAGATTTTCAGCTAAGTATTGTGAATACTCAATTGAATTATCAAGATTTTCAGCTATGTACTCTGAATAATCAATAGTTTTATCAAGATTTTCAGCTATGTACTCTGAATATTTGATATTCTTGTCAACGTGTTCTGCAATATATTCTGAAAAATCAATGTTTTTATCCAAAGTTTCAGCGATATACTTACCATAATCAATAGATTTGTCTAAACTTTCAGCTAAATACTCTGAGTAATCACTTACTTTTTCTAAGCTTTCAGCAAGATAGTCATTGTGCTTAATTAAGTCAGTTGTAGTTTTTTTCAACTCAACATTCTCGTTAACAACAATTTGTAATCTTTCTGCTAAATAATCTAAGTATTTGCCGATTTTTGATTGTTGTTCTTGTAATTTTTCATAATAGCTAAGCATATCATTTAACTTAGAAGGGTCGAAATCACTTTTTGTTTTGATGGCTTCGTTAATGTTACCTTTAAATTTTTCAATTTCTTCTGTTAAATAATTTGAATACTCAAGCATTTGTTTTTTAGTTACAAATTCTTCGTTCATTTTAAATAATTCATTTATTTTTGACTCGTCGGACATATCGAATATCCTAAAGTTGGCTGATTCATTAAATCCCAAACTTTCGTTTAATGATTTAACTTGCATTCTTGCTGAACTAAATCCTGGATCAGCAACGGCATCATAAGTAAATAACTTTTTTACAGTTACCGTTCCATCTGATTCTGTGATACCTGCAGCTCTAGATGATACAAAAATAGGACAACCATCATCAACAAGTGCTTTCGCCTCTTTACCCCAATGGGTATTAAGCAATCGAATTTCACCTTTAACTACGTTAGTTTCTTTAACGAAAAAGGCGCTTTCAATTGTGTGTGAAACTCTTGATAATGAAGTGTCAAAAACATCTGGGTGATCAAATTCTCCATAAACAACGCCTAGCTGATTTTTACGTTTTATTAATTCATCAAGGTGAGGGAGGAACTTATCAGCAGTGTATATCCTATCATTACGATTTTTGATATTAAATTCTGTGAATGTTCCTTCTAAAATGTACTGACCTTTTTGTCCAGCAGATGCTTGTTCATTTAGTCTAAGACCGTCCATGCAATGTTCTACAATAAGGACTGGTTTCATAAATTTTTCTGGTTTTTTGTTTTATATATAAGTTAAAAAATACCATTTTTTTCTATTTTTGAATCACTTACAGATTTAAAACAAAAAAAGTTAGATTTTCATCTAACTTTTTTTGTTTAAATAGCATTTAAAAAATCATCAATATCATCATCAGGTTTCTTAGAGTCAACTTTTTTTGTTTTTTTCACAGTTGGCTTAGTAACATCCTTTGTAACTACATTTTTTTTAGTTTCTTTTACAACTTCTTTAATTTCTTCTTTTTTTGATTCTGGTATTTTAGAAGGTTTACTCAATTGTTCATTAAAATATTTTAATAAGTCTTCTTCTTCTTTATCCTGAACCTCCATTTCTTTAATTTTATCTAAAAATGCAGTACTTTCATCATCAGACTTTTTCATTTCTTCTTCAAAAGAAATTTCTGATTCTGATTCTGGTTCTGGTTCAATTCCTAATATTTTTTCTTTAACCCATTCTTTACTAAAATATGGTTTATCATCTTCAACAATACTTGATAAAGTTTCTGCTATCTTCTCTCTTTGACCCTTAATTTTAGCTTTGATTTCATCTTCATATTTTTTTCCAGGAATTTTTAATTTTTTTAACTCACCACCAATTATTATTTCATAATAATTATCTTTTTCTCCTACAAATTTTTCTACATCTTCTATATCAAATATATCGTTGTGATATAAAATTGAAACTATTCTTCTATCTATACTCATTATTATAATTTATTTTTAAAATTCTGTTTGACCACCGCCTTGTGCTCCACCTTGTGCTCCACCGCCTTGTGCTCCACCTTGTGCTCCAAAACCACCTTGTGCCTGTCCACCTGGAGGCGCTTGTGCTTGACCTCCTTGAAGATTTTGTCCACCTCCCATTTCACCTTGTGGTGCTCCGCCACCTTGTGCTCCGCCCATTTCTGGAGGCATACCCATATCTGGTGGCATACCACCTCCTCCACCGCCTCCACCAGCGCCAGCACCTTCACCAGCTAAGCCACTCATCATCTTATATTTATTATTCTCTTCTATATCCTTATCTGTGAATTTCATAATATTCCTAACAATCCATTCTATTGATAAATATGGCTTACCTTCTGCGTCTTGTAAGTTGCTAGATAAAGTAGATGAAATTTCAGCTCTCTTTGATAAATTATTTAAGTGTTTCCATTCTTCAAATAAATCATTAGAATTAAATTTCAATTTAATATAACTATCAAATATTCTATCTTGTTCTAATTCTGGAAAATCTAAAACCATTTGAATTTTTAAAGGCTTAACTAATATTTCTTTAAATAATGTTCTTAAACGATTAACAAAAGTCTTAAATCTAATCTCATCCATTGTTAATGATGATGTGTCATCATAAAAAGCACCACCACCTTGTTCTTCATCTAATCTTGAAAATGGCATTTTAGATGCTCTCTTCAAACTTTTATAAAACCACTGAAGTGTAATATCTTCATTCAATTGAGCTTGTTCTGGTTGTTCAATAGTCATTTCTGGCACTCCAGCTTCAGAACTTGGGAACCAATAATCTTTTGAATGAGGAATTTTAGTTGATCCATTTATATAAGGAATACCAGTTCTATCATCCCATTCAATATCCTCATGATATTCACTCATCAACTGTTGAATTTGTTGTTCTGCTTGTTGACGAGTTAATCCATTTACAGGAATAACAAACTTTTTATAAATAGAAGCTTGATTTAAGTTATACATCAACTTAGTAAATTCTAATAATTTAAGTTGATTATAAGGTTTAATAAGACCTTCAACATAAGATGTTTCATCATAATCTAAATTGTTAGAATATGAAATATAAATAATATTAGCATCCAATAGCACCCTTCTCAATTGTGGAATATCTGGGTTTTGAATCCAAACAACAGTACCAGTACCTGGCTCAGCAGCTACTATAAGTGTAAGAGGATCTAATAGATTAAGGTCAATAATATTTTTTTGATTATCATCATATACAATTTCAAATGCCAAGAATCCATCAATCAAAAATGTTTTCATATAATTCCAAGCAGTTAAACCATCATTAAAATTAAATGCATTGTAAATTCTTCTAAAATTCTCTTGATATTTTGCTCTAATAGATTGATCATAACTATCTGGTAAATCTGTCAAACTACAGAAATAATTGTCATCATCATACATAACTGCTTCTTCAGCAATTCTTACTACGTAATCTTTTATTTCTTCTTTAATAGCATATTGATGTAAAATTTTTCTTTTATCTAAATATCTTCTATCTAAATATGCTATTGATTTCTTTTCTAATATCTTGGATATAATTTTCTTTGTGAATAAATCGTACATATTTGTACCTGGTTCATAAAGTAAATTACTTGTGTCTTGAAATGCGCCAACTGCTTGACTATTCTTAACAACCATTTCCTGATCATCCATTCCAAAGTTACTTAACCTTCTTAAAAGTTTGTTTCCAAAACTTCTTCCTACATTTCCTTTACCAAATTCATACATTGAATTAGGTTGATTATAACGATTGTATGTTGCCATTTCTCAATTTAATTTTTATTATATATTAAATTATGCTGTCTCGCTTTTTATTTAAATTTTTTTCATTATATTTGCAAATATGAAAACTGAATGCGAACATAAAAATAGAAAAAATCTATACTCTTATTGTGTACAACTCTATACGAATGTATTAGAAGTTGAATGCATAGATTGTGGTATGCACAGACATGAAACTAGATATAAAAATGGAAGAGTTGATTGTAGTGAATGGTTTAAACCCAGAAAAGAAAAAACAAAATGACAAAAGAACAATTTTTAAAACTAGAATTAGTTAGTAAAGCCTATGTTATGTATAAAAATGCTAAACATTGGGTAATTGGTAAAGATTTAGATGAATGCCTATTAGAAGTTGTTGAAGACGATGATGGAGAGTGTCTAGTATGGAAAGCAAAAATGGTTAGATTTGAAAATTGTGTCTATGAAATAAAGGAAATTAAGAAGGAACTTACAGAAGAAGAAAAATTTTGGCAAGATCACAAAATAGGTGATGAATATCAAATGGATGGAAAGCCAGACAAGTGGAAAATATCTTACTATCCTATACTTGAAGATGGAAAAACTAACGAAAAGTATAATGAGTCAAGAGCATTAGTTGAAAAACCAATAGTAGGTGGAACTGATTTTAGAGAAATTCCTTTAAGATACCTTACAAAAATTGGGAAATGAAAAAAAAAGCAATCTGTAAAAGCAACGTATTTAGTCCAAATTTTAAGATAGGCAAAATATACTATTATGAATATGATAATGGTATTTATTCTATAATGGATGATTTCTCAATATCATTTAAGTTCGATAAAAAATGGCAAACTCCTTTTCAAGATTTTTTTAACTTCAAGCCAAAAAAGGCGTTGTTTGATGAATTTTTTTATGAACTTAAAGAATCTAGAAAACTAAAATTAGAAAAACTTTCAAAATTATAATGGAAGAAAAAGTATTAGAATTTATAACAACGGTAAGAGCTTCTTTTGGTGGCTCAATTGCGGTATATACTTGTGGCAATTGTTATCAATTCTATGAAATATTAAAAATTGTATTCCCTGATGCAGAAGCATTTGATGCTGGTGGTCATGTTTATACTAAAATTGATAATAATTTTTATGATATTAGAGGAAAATTTAATGTTGATAGACTTAAATTAATACCTATAACAGAACCAGATAGAATTAAATCTCTTTCTAGTAATAAATGGACGGATGAAAGAAGAAAAGAATATGGTATGGGTAAAGAAATAAATGAAAGAATAAAAAAAAGCAAAAGAAAAAGGATATTTAAGATAAATTATCAATCAATTTCAAATTTTTTTCAAAACTTCTCAATGATTTATAGAAAGCTTCTATATCTTTCTCATATAGTTTAACTATTTCCTCAAACATTTTTATTTTACCAGCAAATTCACTTCGTAGACTCTCATTCTGTATTTTACTTAATGTATCATACATTAATCTATTATTAATATAAAGTGTATCTAAAAAAACGAATCTATGTAAAATAGTAGATGAAATTTCATACACTTTTTCTATTTTAAGAAGATCATATGCAGTTATAGAATAAGCTTTATTGCCATTTCTTTTCAAAAAATCATAAATCCAAGTTATCTTAAATGGAAGTTCTTCTTTAACCTTTCCTCCATCTGATATTTTATCTTCATTTTGTTCATACCTAGAAATATTATTCTGTATTATAGAATCTATTAAATCTACTTTATACATTATTGGTAAATAATCAAAATTAACAGCAAATAACACATTTTTATTATTTACAAGTTTTAATTGTCTCTCTAAAATACCATTTTCATTTTTATTTGGTACTGGAGGTATTGTTAGAATAGGACACCACAATTTATTACCATTATAATTATAATTAATAATATAAAATTTTCCGATTTGAATATTTTTAATGGTTGTACCTCTAACTTGATTGTTTGGCTTTCTTAAAATATAAGAAAACAACTCCGCAGTAGACTCATTTCTGATCACTCTTATATTTTTACTGTATTGTCCGTATAAAGCTCTAACTTCTTCTGTAAAATTCATAATCTATATATAAAATATTTTTTTATTCACAATCTTTTATTATTTTTGTTTATATAAAATAAGAAAGCATGAATAATTTAGAATTTGAAGTAGAAAGAGGTAGTTTTACATATAATATAAAAGCGGAAAGGCAAAAATACTCCAATCATTCTGGAAGTTTTTGGAGGATTGAGATATATAGCAAGAATGAATATCCTCATCATGGTGAATCAAAAAACTATTTTCTCATTGATGTTAATGCAATTTCTGATGTTAAAAGATTTGTAAAGCTAGTACAAAAATTATTAGATTATACTACTAGTCCTGAATATATAAATGAAGCACTTACACTTAAATGGCTATTTAATACATTAAAAAGTTCAGGAATATGCTTATATGGACATGAAATTAGGGAATAAGTCCTTTACTTCTAAGCCAATCTTCGGTTATTATTTTAAAATGTAGATTTCTTTTTTCACACCAGTCTTTCGTGTGCGCCCACTTATGTAAATTTTTCTTATATGTCATTTGAGCATATTCAAAATTTTCTAGCATTTTTAAAGTCTGTTTCTTTGGAGGAACTGGCATCTCAGTTTCACTTTTTGGTTTAATCTCCACAACCAATCTATTATAAGTTTCAGGATCATTTGCATTGATAGTTTCAATATAAAAGTCTGGATAATATCTATGTGTCTCTAACATTTGAGTTTTGTTATTAACTATTTGATAAGGAATTTCTATACCTTCAGCACTCCACTTCTTAACATTTTGATTTATATCACAAAATCTACAAAATGCAAATTCCCAAGAACTTCTATATACAATAGGATAAGATCCTATATACTTTTCTGGATTTTGAACTAAATAATTACCCTGCTTATACTTTCTGTTTGATATTTGTGATCTGTTTCTTGACATTAATAATTTTTATTTCTAAATGCATTAGGATTAGGTGGATCTTGAATAAGCTTAGTATTATTTGTAACTGCTATATAGTTTTGTCCTTTATTCGCTAATGCAACATCATATAATGTTGGAAATCTGTTATATGCGCCAGAATGAATATCATTAAACTGAATATCTCTTACAAGCATAATAAATTCTTCGTCCCTCTGTGTAGGTGGTGAAGGAACTGGATATGATTCTACATATCCATCATTTCTAACCCAATCTCTTAGTGCCATATTTGTATATATAAAAAATCTATGTCTTTAATTTTTTTATTTCAAAAAATTAAAAAGGGACTTCAACATATTTATATATAATATAAAAAATACATTATTATGAACGAATACCAAAAAGAATATTATGAGAAGAATAAAGAAAGAATAAAAAAAAATCAGAAAGAATACTACGAGAAAAATAAAAAATGTTTTAAAGAGTATGATAAAAAATATGCACAAAAAAATAAAGAGAAATTAAAAGAATATTATAAAGAATATTATCAGGAAAATAAAGAAAATATAAAAATAAAATCAACAACTCCAGAGAAAGAGGAAAAAAGAAAAAAATGGAGGAAAGAATACTACCAAAAAAATAAGGAAAAGGCACAACAACAATACAAGGAATGGTATATTAGGATATAGTGCATTAGAACTTAAAGAATATATGATAAAATTATTTACTCCTGGTATGTCCTGGGATAATTATGGAGAATGGCATATAGATCATAAAAAACCAGTATCATCTTTTGATAAAAACGAAAAAGTTTCAGTTGTTTGCGAATTAAATAACCTTCAACCACTTTGGTCAACTACAAGAATAATAGATGGTAAAGTGTATGAAGGTAATCTAAATAAATTCACAAAGTATTGATTTATAATGATTTATATGTTATGCAATCCTTTACCTTCATTTGAATGACTTAAACTTATCATTCTTGGCGATTCTTGGTTGTTTTTCTTCTGATAAATCACATTTAATCCACCTGCAATACCTCTCTTACAAATTTCAGAAAAATATGGAAATGCTGATGAATATTTCTTCTCATTAAATAAACTCCAATTTGACAGCATCATCAAGATCCCCTGTTGTTTACAATCGAATTTGTCATCTGATGTTTTGTATTTCCTTTCAAATTTTTTGATCATCTCTTCCCCAATCTTAATGATCATGTTTTCAGCTTTTTTTGTTAATTTTCCTTTCCCTTTTGAAATTAGAATTTCGAAGTAAAAATCAGTATCATCTATATATCTCGCCATTCATTTTTAATTATTTTTATAAAATTTTTTATCAATCCATTTTCGCTTTCTAGCAAATTCATAAATATTACGTTTATTTCTAGCAAATTCAGTTACATTTTTATATTTTTGAGCTTCTATTTTACATTCATCTTCCGTCCAAGTATTTCTTAATGGTATCATATGTAAACAGATTTCATCTAGAAATTTATTTTTTTGTGAGAATTGCCATATCTTATGATTATTTATTTTAAATTCATTGCTGTTTTTATATTTCAGTGCTTCATTTTTACACTCCTCTTTACTATAACTGTTATGTAGCAGTGTCATATGGAAACAAATTTCGTCTATCCAATTATACTTTTTTGCAAATCCCCATATTTTATGATTACTTTTTGCAAATTCCCCTCTATATTTATATTTATATGCTTCTATTTTACATTCATCTTTAGTCCAACTAACACGCAATAAAATCATATGTGAGCAAATTTCGTTCAACCATTTGTTTTTACGTGCTGAATTATAAGCTGAATGATTTCCCATCATAAATTCATTTCTATTATTATATTTATTTGCCTCTTTTTGGCATTCATATTTAGTCCATTTTATATCAAAACAGCCAACTCCACCTGTTTTAGCGATATTTAAGCATTTAAATCCAGATTCTTCTGATTTTATTCTCCAATATTCTTCCTGTAATTGAGCTTCGCTTACAGAAATATAATCAGTCAATTTTTCAATAATAATGGGACTTGATTTTGTTTTTTCTATATGTGAATAAACAGATCCTTTTTTATTTAAATGTTCAGAAATTCTTCGTTCAAAATTACTTGTTAGCCCAACGTAACAGACGTTATTAGAAAACACAATTCTATAAATCAATCTTTTATATTCATTACCTATTGGTATCATATGGGAACATATATCATCAATCCACTTATTTCTAAGTGCAGCTTGATATGCACCATAAGATTGTTTTATAAAATCTTTTTTATAATTATACTTTATTGATTCTTCTTGACATTCTTCTTTAGACCACTTAAAATGGGATTTTTTCATATTATATTGATTTTTAGTATATATAAAAATTTTAAAATGATAATAGTATAATAGCCTTTATTGCCTTAAATTATTTTTATTTAGTCTAAATAAAAATAGTAATTTAAATGTTATATCATGTTAGAAATTAAAAGTTTATAAAAGTTAATAATTTTTTATTTTAAAGTTAAAAAAAGGACTCTGTTTTCACAAAGTCCTTTCCTAAATTATTGTAAATTAATTATAAAATCATTCTTTTAGCCTTAACCTTGTCTTCTTTAATTTGTTTCAAATTTTCATAAAGGTCATGTTTTGAAATTAATAGGTCATTGAAAGTTTTTTTCAAAGCTTCATCTTCATTTACTAATTCTTCATGTTCTTTTAATAGTGCTAAGCCTGCGTCAATTTGTTTGATTGCTTCTTTAACTTCCATTTCTTTGTCCTCTAAAGTTCTCAAGTGTTTGATTTCTTTTGAAAGTTTATTGTCTAAGAATTTTGTTAAATCATAGTCAAGTTCTCTTTGAACATCATTAATTAAATCATTTGCTGAATTATATTCATAGAAAGCTGTGCCTGTTCTTGCGTCGTTATTATAAACATACATTTTATCCTTATAATTTACTACATAGCACTCTAGGTAAGGATGTAATGCATTCTCAACTTTTAATGCTATATCTAAGTCTACGAATTTGTCAATATTTTGAGCTGCTGTAGTTGATAATACATAATAGTCTTTCTTTAACCAAGGAATAATTTTTGAATTAAATAAACCCTCTAATGTAGTTTCTTTATCTAATTTTTCTTCATTTAAGAAATAAGCCTTATCATTCTTTGTTGAAATGCTCAATACTAAATTTTCATCTAATCTGAAAGAAATTGAATCCTCTTTAATATCACCAATTGTCATAACTTTTTCTAAAATTCTAAATTCTCTAACCTTGTCAATATCCTTAATATGATCTTCTAAAAGTGTTTGCTTAACTTCATCTTGATTAATTAAAAACCAACGATCTTTCATAAATACTAAATTGCCATTTTCAGTTTTTTCAACTAATGTAAATACCTTTGAAGCCTTACCTGAGTTTACTAAATTTTGTCTTTGAATTGGATTATTCATATAACCATTCAAGAACAATTTAACTTCTGGAATCCAATCGTGAATTACTAATTCATTAACAATAGATGACATTTTAGTATCATTATCATTCATGTTAATAATATTAAGAATTGAATTCAATGCTGGACGATACATTTGTCCATAATTTTTTCTTTCAATTTTCTTGTATAAATCCTTCAAATTGTAATTCAAAGGCTCACTTTTAATCTCTTCTTCTAATCCTTCAATTAATCTTTTAACTTTAACATCCCAAGAAAATGGAGTTAATGTTTCTTTAACTGAACCAACTAATTCTTTTTCTGAATATTTATCGTAATTATTAATAAATCTCTCCATAATTACATTTAATTCATAATCTTCAATAGGTAATTCTCTCTTGAAATTAAACAAATCATACTTTAAATTTTTCATATTTTTTTATTTTTTTTTATTTTTGCAGTTGTATCTTGCAGGTTTTTTTATTTTTGAGTTCTTTTCTGAGTTTATATATAAACAAAAAAATATCATTTTTTTCAAAAATCACTTGTTTAGAAAAATATTTTTACTATCATTTTGGAAGGTTGGTGCATGTTCTACTTCTGCTACAGTATTATTTAGATACCACTTTAAATCTGGATTCCATCCGTTTCTTGCAGTTATAAATCCAACAACTAAATCACCAACTTCTGGTTTATTAATTAATAAATTGTTGTTTCTTTTAGAGATTTCAAATTGTTTTAAGTATCTCATTCCATATTATTTATTTCATTCTGTCTAGTTTCTTCACCTTCCTTTATTATAGTTTCTTTTGTTGAATTATCACCAAAATTATGAAACCAATAAACTCTTTTCAAAATTCCAGCAGAACTTGGTAATGTACCGTCTGGTCTAAGTATTCCAAGATAGTTCCAATCTATAATATTATCATTATCACAAATTTCATAATCATCACTCATAACATCAAAAACTGGATAATATGTGCTTATTTCTAATGTAAATTTCATTGTTATAATACCCTCAGAAGACATATTAATTTCTCTTGGTATTTCAATTCCACTATCAGATGGTAATTTAAAATGTGAATTTATCTTCATCCCAAAATAACTAATACTAAAAAATCTATAATTATACAATACATCTAAAATTTTAGTATAACATATATCAACTTCCCATTCATTATCTAATCTAATTTGCACATCATATGATAATGTAATTGGAACAGCTTTAGTCCTACTCACAATTGCCCTAAATTCATCATTTATCTTAGTTTCTTTTGATAAATATTGATTTGGATTAGCAAATTCATCATCTTTTTGAGAGCCGCCCTTAAATGTTATAACACCTCTTTGTTTTTGATCAGTATTTAATTCTACTCTATTACCAACAGTATCATCAACGAAAGCATCTAGCATAAATCTTTCTTGCCCACCATAAGAAGTAAAAAATGGCAATAAAACCCTTATCTTTTTTCCAGCACTCCAACGGTTAATCCACCTAACTTTTGTACCCAAAACTTTACACAAAGCAATTGTAGTCATTCTAACAAAATTATCATCATAATTATATTCTTCGCCTACTCTCATAAAAAACTTTTTTATTTTATTTATATATAAAAAAATGACATCAGCAAAAAATAATCTTGTATGAAATATCAGAGGAAGTTTGTCATAAAAATTATATACAAATCAGGTTCATCACGACCATTTTATGTTAAAGAATTTATTAAAAATACAATAGGATTTTATCACACAGACACACGTATTTTAGAAAATGCTAAAATATGGAGATATAAAAAAACTTGTGAGAATAGTATAAACTTGTTTTTAAAAAAACTTGATCCAACAAAAGTTAAAATAGAAGATTGTGATTTTGAAATAATAGAAATAACAGATAATCAAACATTAAGAAGTATAAAGCTCAATAAGATTAATAAAATTAAAAAAAAAATGAAATTTAGTGTTGGTGATAAAGTTAAGATAATAAAAAAGAAATGTTATCTTTTTGGAAAAGAATCAGAAAAATTAATATCTTGGTATTCAGAAGAAATTTATACAATTAGAGAATTTGATAAAGATTACAAGGTTGCGACATTAGATAGAGCACTTAATAATCACACAAGTAACATGATAAATATTTGTTATCTAAAATCATTAAAAAAAGAAAGAAAAAAGAAACTTTTAAAATTAAATTCTCTATAATATTGTGGGTGTAACACCCATTAATCAATTCATAGTTGTTAATACGAAACCTTGTAAATCAATGATTTGCAAGGTTTTTTGTTATGATTCAATGAATCATAGTTGTTAATGAACTACTTATAGTTTCCTCACAAAGATTATACTTTATAAGAACTTTAGATAAATCTAAAGGCTCGTTCATAGAAGCAAAATGATTTCCAAACCACCTATTCAATATATTTATGGCTGAATTTAAATCACGGTCTATAATTATGGTGTCTGATAATTGAACTTGTCTATCATTTAATTCAATCTTATTCTTAAATAATTTTCCTGTCAAACAATTAATTTGTGTTGTCCATTTTTCATCTATCTTTGTCAAATTGGTGTTCTTAGCTTGACACTTATAAGCAAGAAATTGTAAAAACATATTAATATTAGAAAAATGAAATGATTTCCTAATACCTTTTTTATTCACATTTACTCCTTCTGTTGACATTAATTTTTTTACCATCAAATCACCAACTACAATTGTGTTGTAGTTCATATTCGCTAATTTTTTACTCTGAATATGTAGAGCTTGTTTTATTTGTTCATTTTTTTTATAATAACATTTATTTAATGACTTTTTTAATTTTAAATTCCTATTTGATCCTTTTACGGTTTTACTCCTTTTATTTTGGATTTTAGCAATTTGTTTCTGATAATAATCATTAATCTTTTTAGATTTGTTTTTTAATACAACCATATCACCTTTATTATCTATTCCTGTTCCTAATTTTGATAAACCCAAATCAATAGCAAGAACTTTAGTTTTTATACTTATATTATCATCATATACTGGCTTCTCATCAATCACTAAATCACATAACCATTTATTTCTAACAAATTTTATTCTTATTTCTTTTATTTTCAAATCTTTAATATTCAAATTTGATTTATATTCAAATAATATTTTGTTGATAATTATCATATTATTTTCTTTTATAATCCACCCTGATTGATTCCAAGTTAAAGAATGAAAATAACTATTTTCTATTTTATTGGGTGGTCTTGCAGTTTTATCTTTTTTTATTAATCTAAAAAAAGATTGATATGAGCCATATAATTCTGTTGCTATTGTTTGAACTGCTTTAGAATTTAATTTTTTCCAATCTGAATGTTGATCCTTCAATTCAGGAAGCATATTATTTAATCCAAATTTATTAAATATAGATTTGTCTATTTCATATTTATCATGTTGTATATCAAGCAATTTATTCCATATATCTTTACGAATATCAGATAATTCTTTCAATGTTGTTATCTGTTCGTTTGATGGAAATAATCTTATTTGATATGTTTTCACTTTTTATAGCACTTATTTTATATAAGTATATATAAATAAAATAAAGTCATATTTTGCCATTTTTGAAAATGTTTTTGTTTTAAAAAATTTATATATAAGAGAAACAATTTTTTATTATGAAACATCTTCAAGGATTCTACGAGCAAACTAATGAAGCTAAAATTACTAAAACAGATACAACAAATGTAAAATTTAACGTTGGATCTGATATACAAATAGTAGACGAAAATGATAAAAATATTGGCACAGCATTAATAAAAAAAGCATTGAAATCATCTTATAATGTAATGTATAAAGCTAAATCATACACTGTTAGCAAAGCTGCATTATCATTAAACATACACGGTCAAGTTCAAACTGAACTAAAAAATCTAAAATAATTATGCATATTAAAACCTTTGAAGAAAATCTAAATACTGAAGGTGATTGTAAATGTATAAAAGCTATTAAATTCAAAAATAGACTTAATTATTTTAAAAATTTAGATTATAAATATAAAATACAAAAAAATTCAGTCAAAGTATCTTATGACGATGGTAGATTTACTAATATGAGTAAAGATATATTTGATGAACATTTTTTAAACATAGAGAAATGGGAATTAATACAAAAAAGAGATAAATTCAATTTATAAAAAAGCCTGAAAAGGCTTTTTCTATTAAACCTTTATTGTTTTTTATCATATATTATTTAAACTAAAACTAAATAAATATGAGTCTTAAAACAGATATGTTCTGGTATAAATACCAGCCTAAAAGCCTAAATACTATAATATTACTTCCAAGAATCAAAGAATTGGTTAAAGATGGAATAAAAGCTAATATGATTTTCTATAGTGATACTCCAGGCACAGGAAAAACTACATTAGCAAAAATACTTTGTAAAGACACAGACAATATAGAATTCAACGCTTCACAAGATACTGGTGTGGATATTCTTAGAGATCATTTACAAAAACATTGTAAAACTCTAAATCCATTTGCTGGTAAAGACGCACAAAAAACCATATTTCTTGATGAGTTTGATGGTGTATCTGCTGAATACCAAAAAGCTATGAAAGGATTTTCAGATAAATATCAACACGTCAGGTTTATTCTAACAACTAACTATATTCAAAAGATTGATGAGAAAGTACTTTCAAGATTTATCAAAGTAGATTTTGATCCTAAGACAAAAGAAGAAACAGACTATCTTCAATCAATGTACTTCAAATATCTGAAGGCAATTGCAACAAAAAACACAATATCTATTACTGATGAAGAAATCAGAAAAATGATCATGCTTAATTTTCCAGATTTAAGACAAGCCACACAAAAATTGCAAGAAGTCTTTGTGACAAATAACACAGATCAGTTTAAAAACTTAAATGCTTCTGGTTATGATGACATTTTTCAATTTGTAATGGATGGTGGAAATAATATTGAAGAAAACTATTCTTTTGTTGTTAATAACTTTAATGATAACCCATTAGAATTAATGAAAGCATTAGGTAGACCACTATTTAATAGAATACAAAGTATTGACAATGAAAATCTAATAAAACAAGGTGCAAACTTAGTTAGATTACAAAAATCTTATAATGCTGAATTTTCATCAACAATAGATCCAGTTTTACATTTAATATCTTATCTAACAGACATAAAAGAAACATTAAAGAAATGACATGGTGAAAAATTTCAATATTAGACCAATTGGTTGTGATATTATTAGTGTAACACCAATATCAAACCCTAGGGATTTTATTTTATTTGAAACAGAGAAACAAAAATTGAGAAGGATAAGAAAACAAAAATTAAAAAAATTAAATATAATGGGAAAATTCAATTTTATTACAAAAATAAAAATGTTTTTAGCTTCAATTGGTTGGAAGATATTTATTTGGGGTAATAATTATACTGAGGAAGAATATTGGGAAAGTATATACCAACAGGAAAAAAATCATAAAATAAATAATGCTTGATAAAGAAAAAACTTATGATAAATGGTCAAAATTAGGATTGCTTGAAGGACTTGATAAAGCACAAAAAGATTGGTCAAGAAAAACAACACTCACACAAGAAGAACATGATGAATGGCTAAAAAACCAACCAATTCAAACATCAAGTTGGGATCCTTCAATGCCTTTACTACCATTATCCATGAAAGTTGCAGCACAAACAATTGGTATGGGTGGATGGAGACAATCAAAAAAACAAAAACAAAAACAAGATAGATTAAACAAACTTAAACAACTTAAAGGAGAAGAACCAAATGTTGTTTTGCCAGACGATGAATTTGTCGATGGCTTAATTTCAGTACAACCATTAGCAGGACCAACTCCACATCTTTTTTATTTAGATTTTAAATATACAGCTAAGCCTAAAAAATTCTCTAAAAGACCGAAAAAGAAAAAGATTATCAACAGGGTAGACAAATTTAAATATATACTAAAAAATAATAACAAAAAATGGATGATATCAAGATTTTTAAAGAAAAAGCTATAAATGATTATATTTATAATAATATAAATTTAAGTCACGCTGGAACAAATGACATTAAGCATGGTTTAAGAAATTTACTAGGTGAAGAACCAGCAGTTAAATTTAATTATAAGCCAAATATGAAGATTAATGAAACAACTGGAAAGGTTGAAAGATTAGATAATGAATTGGAATCAATAGAAATCTATTATACATATATTGGTTCAGATAATGCGCCTCACGCATCTCATATGAAATATGTTGTAAACTAATTTGTAATTGATAAAAAATCATCGTATTTTTTATCAATTATAAATAAAAAATTATAACCTTGATCTAATACTGATTTTTTCTTAATTAAATTTAATTCTTCGTGTAATTCATAGGTATACCAAGATTTAACTTCAACTATTAAATTAAAATCCTTCAGATAATAGTCTGAAAAATAAATTTTATCTTTATTTTTATGCTTAAATTTAATAATTTTACCTCTAATAACATTCAATTTCATTTTTTCACATAAATCAAGAAAATCTTTTTCATAAGATCCCTGATACTTAATTCCATTTTCATGCATTTTCATTTTTGGAAATTGTTTCTTATGAATTTCTAAGTTTTGTGAAGGATAATCTACACCATATTTTTCATTACAAGTTTTTCTTGATTTTATTTGACAATCATCCGTTGCTAAATAAGAATCTTTGCCATATTTTTCAAGACAAGTTTTTTTAATTTTATCTTGGCATTCCTCAGTTTGTGTATAACTTGTTACGTTATATTTATTTTTATTATTCAAATTTCTAGTTTCTAAAATTGACTTTGATTGAGTTGGCCACTCAACACCATTATTTTTAAAACAAGTTTCTTTAGATTTTTCTCTATTTGTAAAATATTCATCTCCATACTTTTCTTTTTTAATTTTTTTAAACTTCTCTTTTAATTGCTCTGATTGAAATACAACTTCAACACCCCAATTTTTTAAATTGGTTTCTTTTTTCTTTTCTTTTATTTTTTCTGATTGTGAGACATTTTCAACACCATATTTTTCTAAATTAGTTTTTTTAGTTTTAATTGATCTACAATTAAAACAACAATAATTTCCATTATTTCTATCACATGTCAAATTATAATAAGAGTGTTTCATTTCTTTTTCGTCTCCA
>Ga0114951_10000419_pt1 | contig 60332 bp, 67 predicted proteins | sample AM7aDNAmetaG_FD_88677 | JGI IMG/M metagenome (GOLD analysis project Ga0114951, IMG submission 88677) | Freshwater microbial communities from Finland to study Microbial Dark Matter (Phase II) - AM7a DNA metaG | ecosystem: Environmental > Aquatic > Freshwater > Lake | place: Finland: Lake Alinen...
CAAGAAAACAAAATTAACAAAGAAAAGAAAAAGTAGCAAAAAGAAAAGAAAATCAACTACTTACACCAGTATGTCAAAGAACTATTAACAATTATTGTTTAAAAGCTTACAAATCTAAATGAAACACTAAGTCTTCGGTAGTTTTCCGAATACTTCCGTTACCAATGGGACCATAGATTCCACAATGTTTTCACAATGAAAGTTGATCAGTAATCCTTTCGGTTTCCCTGTAAGTTTCAGATATGATAAAAGTTGTGCTTTATAAAGGGGAATCATGATGTCAACTGCTTTCAATTCGACAATGATCAGGTTTTCAACTAAAAGATCCAGTTTCAGTGTCCCACCCAGATCTTTTCCTTTATAAATTACCGGAATATAAACCTGGAAGTTACATTCATTCCGATCATCTTCAATTCATCTATAAGACACACCTGGTAAACTGATTCCAATAACCCAGGGCCAAGGTATTTATGAACCTCAATCGCACAACCGACTATTTTATAAGCAATCTCATTGATGTATTTTTGAGTCATATCTCCAATTTTCCTCAGTGATTCTTATTGCTCTCAGTACCTTAGTGGTAAAAAGAAAACCACTGAGCACTAAGGAACACTAAGTATTTGCTTAATCGGAAAATTAAGAAAAGGTAATACTGTAATAAAATCAGGCGTCACAGAGCACAATTTTCAAACGTGTTGAAAAAATGTGAAATATCCTGTCATTCCGGCCATCCCGTTGCGATTGTCCCGTTTTTAATTCCGGTTGAAATATTGACCAGGGCAGTTTTTATACTGTCCGGGATCATCTGATCATAGTCATGAAATGGCGCAAGTCCAACTCCGCCATTGCCCAGGTTTCCATGGAACACAGTGCCACCCTGGAAATTGAGATTGTAATACGCGCCCAGGATATCATGAACCATCACATCCAGCCCTTTCATGCACGAGGTCAGCAGAATGGAACCCACTTTTGGTATAGACAGGTATTGGTCAACATCAACACCAATGGCACGGATGCCGGCCTCTTTCGCCCTGTACAGCGCCCCGTTGCCCGTTTTCCCGGCAAAGGCAAAAATGACGGCTGCGTGCTGCTTTATCAAGCTGTCGGCAAGCTTTGCCCCCTGGAGCGTGTCTGAAAAAGAGGTTGCATTATAACCCAATACCCCTACATTTTTCTTGTATTGAGTGTTGAAATATGCAATTCCATGGGTATAGCTCACCGAGAACTGCCGGATTCCAGGAATATCCGGCCCAGCCACAAAACCTGCGACCGGGTTGGTAAGGTTCGACCTGTAAGCCCAGTAGGCAGCCAGAAAGCCACACGGGAATGAACTCTGGTCCACATCAAACACTGCACATAATAGATTTGAGGGCGGCGATGCCACCGAATAATCGAGTATCAAAAAGTCGGCGCCGGGATGTGCGTTGGCCGCATCCAGTGTCGCTTGCGCCGCATCATAACCAGAAGTGATGATCAGGTTGAAGTCGTTGGAGAGAAAATAATTGATCCCCGATGCAAAATCCGCGGAGGTTTTAACATCAAACGACTGGTAAAACATAGGGAAATCGTTGGCAGCCCGCTGAAAACCCGCCAGGATGTTCTGGTTGAACCCGGCGTCGTTGAACCCGCCAAGTCCTCCAACAAGGCCGACCTTGATGATTGGCGGTGTGTCTGGTTTTGTTGTCTTAAGACATGATGAGCATAAAAACAGCATCATCAACATGATGGAACCTGTGTGTAAAACGAAATTTTTCATCTGCTTTCTAATTATATATTTGAGATCGGCCGGTAATTTATAAACCGTTCATCCGGATCAAATCCAACTCCTCATCAGTAAAAACACCTGCCCTGCGGAGTTTAAAAAATTGCTCAGAAACGCCATCTCCGAAAACCAGTGCATCATCGGTGTTAATGGTCACTTTTACCCCATGATCGAAGAGGATGCGAATCGGGTGTGTTTTGTAAGACCTGACTATCAATAATTTGATATTACTTGTCGGACAAATGTTCAAAGGGATTTGGTGATCGGCAAGCCACTTCATTATTGCAGGTGATCCGGCCGCACCGATACCGTGTTGCACTGCATCCAGTTCAAGCACCTCAGCAGCCTCCTTTACCGAATCGGATGAACCGAATTCCCCGGCATGGGCCTTGCATTTCATTCCAAGACCTTTGGCAAACCGGAACAATTCTTTGAAATTGCCAACGGGCTGTGCAAATTCATCATCATACAGGTCAACAGACCTGAAATAATCAAAATTGAGAAATGGTTCAAAGCCGGCAAGCAAACTCCGCATCGACTTGTTTCGGGGAAATCCCAGTTCCGGGCAGAAATCAATTTCAGGTGCGACTGCCTGGTGAAAATATTTCAAAGCTGTAACGATCCGCGTGGCCGGTACATGGAACATCATGGGAAACAAAACATCTATGCTCATTTCAAGGCGGGTGACCCCATCAACCTTTGCCTGGATAAAAGCCGCCTCCACTGCTTTTTCAAAAGCGTCAGGCAATTGAAAAAAAGGACGCAGTTCATTTCCGATCCAGCTGTTGAGCTCGCCGATTCCACTTTGTTTCGCTTTGAACCGCCCGAGTTTCTTCCCATAATGTTTTTCAATCACCGAACGTTTCCCTCCAAGCATGCAATGGTTGTGACAATCACTTTTAGGCAGCGCACGGTAACCTCGAATATCAATGGGATCAGGCATTCTTAAACATCTATACGGTAAAACTTTGGTGCAAGTATAATCATTAAAACGCCCCAATTCTAAATAAATGTCTATTTTTAACATCCGAAAACTCACTAATGATCCTTCCATGACAAAGCAAAACACCGGCAAACTGGCAATCAGGGTACTTATCGGGGCGCTTGCAGGAATCCTGGTGGGGATTACCATTGGTGAATATGCAACGTATCTCGGATTTTTAGGGAAAGCATATGCTCAATTGCTTGCCATGTGCGTATACCCCTATCTTATTGCTTCTCTTCTGCATGGCCTGGGTAAACTGGATACTAAAACCGCAAGGCACCTTGCAGGCAGGAGCTGGTACATCTTTGTTTTTTCATGGATCATTGTTCTTGCTGCCATGATGGTTTTATCACTTGTCTTCCCGCGACCATCTGAGCCCATTGAGATTGTGGCAAACAGTCAATCGGGCCAGATGGATTTTCTCTCCCTCATCATCCCTGAGAATTTTTTTGGCGATATTTCTAAAAATTATGTGCCCGCCGTAGTTGTTTTCACCATATTTTATGGCATAGCAATGCAACGGATCCCGCATAAAGCTACCTTCCTGGAGATTATGGAACAGGTTAAGCTTCCAGTCTGACGATCTGGAACTGGGTCGTTATTGTTGCTCCCATTGGTGTTTTTGCCCTCTTTGCCAGTGCAGCAGGAAGTATGTCAATCAAGGAAATTGAGGGATTACTCCTGTATATCATCGTTTTTCTCTCAGGTGCGGCACTTTTTGCTTTCTGGATCCTGCCCATGCTGATCACCGCCCTGGCACCCGTGAAATACCAGGAACTTATGCGGGAACTGAATGGAGCTTTTGTGCTCTCGCTTGTTACCACACTTTCTGTTGTTTCCTTACCAATCATTGCACAAGCCATCGAGAAATTCATCAAAGAACAAGCCATCCGGGATGAAAAAATGCAGGATGTCATTGGCACCAACATCTCCCTCGCCTATCCGTTTGCACAGCTAGGAAACCTGAAAGCACTGTTGTTCTTCTATTTTTGCAGTTTTTATTTTCAAATTGATTATTCGGCGATCGAGTCTTTGATGCTGCCACCACTGACATTGCTTTCAACCATCGGAACCCCCAGCGGGACCGTGAATGCAGTTACTTTCCTCTGTGGTGTTTACCATATGCCGCCTACGACAGAAGATCTTTACGTGACTACGACAACATTTACCCGTTATGGTCAGGTTGCGCTGAGTGTGATGGGTTTTACCTTTACGGCGCTGCTCTCCACTTTCTCTTTTTACGGAAAACTGAAACTGAACCCCAGGAAATTAATTGCAGCATTGGGTGGCGGTTTGATCCTTGTGCTGGTATTTACCTGGACTTTGCGTTTGCTCGGACCAGGTTTGTTCCAATCGCGGAATCTTCCTTACCTCAACTTCACCCTCTCCCCTGAGTTAAAGAAAAATGTAGGTTCTCTGGTATACAGGCCCGGACAGACACTTCCTGCATCAATTAATGATTCTGCCAGCCAATCCTCCATCGGGGAAATCCGTAAAACCGGAACGCTGAAGGTTGGGTACAACCCGGGAATCATTCCATTCTGTTATTTCAATGAATCCGGAGAGTTGGTTGGCTATGATGTGGCATTCATGTACAAATTTGCGAAAGACATGAATGTGCGGTTGGAATTTATCCCTTTCGACTGGAAAACTCTTGAAAACGACCTGGTTTCCAACAAGTTCGATGTTGCCATCGGGGGAATTTACGTCACCTCCCACCGGTTGCAACTGCTCAATGCAACCAAGCCTTATTATGAAAGTCCGTTTGCGATCCTTGCCAGGGGAACAATTTCACAAGGCCTTACAACCCGTGAGAAAGCCTTGAGCAAGACATCTTTTAAGATCGGAGTGTTTGACAGTCCGGTACTTGAAGGACTTACAAACTCCATGTTCCCGGACAACCCCAAGGTGGAAGTGATCAACTATTTTGAAATGGCCAAACGCCCTGATATCGATATGGCATTATGGACGTTCGTGCAGGCAAAGGCCTATGCCCGTTCGCATCCCGGTTACACGGCAGTAGTGCCATCTGACTTTGGAAGCCCGTTTCTTTTCGCCTATTACACCCCACCCGGGGCCGGCCAGATCGTTCATTACCTCGATTATTGGCTTGAACTCAAGCGGACCGAGGGATTTTCTGCTGAACAGGAAAAACAATGGATGGACGGAATCCAGCCCGGATCAGCCACACACAGGTGGTGCCTGATCAGGGATGTATTCCATTGGCTTAAACCGTAAATGGCAGTATGATTCAGGCCAGGATCAATGATTTCTAATTGCAGCGGCAGCTTAGTTTATATTTCCTGGCAAATTGGTCTGTTTTTTTCATGACCCTCATGAGATTTTCACCCCATATTTTCCGGATCTCATTTTCAGTGTAACCCCGCTTTACCAGTTCCCGGGTGATATTTCCCATCTCACTCACATCGAAACAACCATCCACCCCTCCTCCGCCGTCGAAATCTGTTCCGATGCCCACATGATTGATCCCTGCAATTTTCACCATGTGGTCTATGTGATCGACCACATCAGGAACCGTGGCCAGCGTTTGCGGATATTGATCTTTGAGGGCATTCCACGCTTTTCGCGCGGCCTTCATTTGCTCATCGCTCAAACCGTCAAAATCATTGTATTGTTTGCGTACGGCGGCCCTGGCTGAATCGCGTGAAGGATTCGGTGCCGGTGTTTTTACATAGTCACTCAGGATGCACATCTGCACGACTCCACCGTTTTTTGCAATGGCCCTGAGCAAATCATCCGTCAGGTTCCGTGGATTATCGCACAAGGCTTTGGCGCACGAATGCGATGCGATGACAGGTGTCTTCGTAACAGATAATACATCCCTCAGTGCTTTATCTGAAATATGTGAAACATCCACCATCACCCCAACATGGTTCATCTCCCTTACCACATCATATCCAAACGGGCTGAGCCCGTTGTGTTCAATCGTATCCGTTGATGAATCGCAGATATCATTGTTCTTTGTATGGCAAAGCGTGATGTATCGGGTGCCACGCAGGTAATATGTACTGACCAGGGAAAGATCTTTACCAATAGCATAGCCGTTTTCAATACCCATAAATACTGCCCTTTTATCTATTTTCTTTAACCGGATGGCATCGGCAGGTGTAACCGCCAACTCGGCAATATCGTCGTTTCGCGTGACTGCCGCATCGATGGTGTCGAATATCATGAGCGCCTTCAGCCTTACTTTCTCATACGCTTCAGCATTGCGGGGCCCTTGCGAAACAAACACACCAAAAAATGCCCCGTCAAGCCCTCCTTCTTTCATCCTTGGAAAATCTATTTTCGAATATTCCTTGCGGGGATCATGCTTTACGGCGATGTCAAACCCTTTCTGCATCATCTGCAAAGGCGTATCTGTATGTGAATCAATGGTTATTACCGAACGGTGGATCCTGGCTGCCTTTTTCTCCAGGTCATCATGATGGTCAGCCGGGTAACCAGATATTACGATCACCAGATTCAATAAAATCAATCCTGCTATTTTCATCATTCAATATTTGTAAATAAACTGCCGCGTTATTATTTCAACTGTCGCAAATAAAGTTGAATTGTGTTTTCCAACCCAAAACAGAGGGCATCACAAATCAATGCATGGCCGATGGACACTTCCAGCAAATCTGGAATATGCTGAACGAAATATTTTAAATTTTCAAGGTTCAGATCATGCCCGGCATTGATGCCAAGTCCCGATTCGATTGCAGCATCAGCAGCTGCCATAAAGGGTTTGATGGCTTCTTCAGTTGCCGACTGAAAATGCCTTGCATAGGATTCAGTGTAAAGTTCTATCCGATTGGTACCGGTATTGGCTGCAAGCCTTATCATCACAGGATCCGGTTCAATAAAAACAGAAGTGCGGATTCCGTTTTTTTGAAATTCAGCAACAACTTCTTTCAGGAACGATTGATGTTTTTGCGTATCCCAGCCTGCATTGGAGGTAAGGGCCATCGGTGGATCAGGCACCAGGGTAACCTGCGTTGGCTTAACCCTTACAACGAGATCAATGAAGGCAGGTGATGGATATCCCTCAATATTGAATTCACCGGTTAATAACGGTTTTAATTCAATCACATCCTTGTACCTGATATGTCGTTCATCCGGCCGTGGATGAACGGTGATGCCCTGGGCGCCGAATCGTTCGCAATCCATTGCGGTTCGCAACACATTGGGAATATCGCCACCACGCGCATTCCGCAATGTTGCAATTTTATTGATATTGACGCTAAGCTTGGTCATTTCCTGTTGATTTGGTGCAAAGCTACAATAAAATGCAAAGTTCAAAGTGCAAAATACAAAATGCAAAATGCAAAACAGTTTGTTAACCTTAGCTGACTATTTTCTACTTTTGGTGTTGGATATTCAAGCATGATGGTTTTCACCATGGACACGATTTTGTCCTTGTATTTATTGTAGGTTGTGTTAAAAGCCATCAATCACCACAAAGACTCAAAGACACAAAAAAATTGAGTTTAGATTATTTGCGACCTGGCGTCTTCATGGTGAAGAAAAAAAAACAAGCAAAATGAGGGCGGTCATTCAGCGGGTTTCAAGTGCATCCGTAACCATCGGGAAGGAGATAACGGACCAGATTGGTCATGGTTTGCTCGTGCTACTTGGTGTTGAAGCAAACGACGGGAATCAGGACATTGAATATTTGTGCTCCAAAATATTGAACCTGAGAATTTTCAATGATGGCCAGGGCATCATGAATTTTTCACTCATGGATATTGGAGGTGATATTTTGATTGTCAGCCAGTTTACATTGTATGCCCAAACGAAAAAGGGAAACCGTCCTTCATACATCAGGGCTGCGAAAGCCGAAACCGCGATTCCCTTGTATGAAAAGTTTATTCTTCATTTCAGTCAGGCACTTGGAAAAGAGGTGCATACAGGAGAATTTGGTGCCATGATGAAAGTAAGTCTGGTCAATGACGGACCGGTTACGATCATCATCGATTCGAAGGAAAAAGAATAGTTTGCAAAACAATCCGCTTTCAGGTAAGTAAAAATTAGGTTTTATCATTATTTTTATTGATCTTTGGCTCGAAAAAAAACGCATTAATAAACCAGCAGAGCCACCCTCATTAACCATTATTAATCACCAGGAAAATCAATCATGAGCAATAATCTGATATTCGGCATTGGCCAGGATCAGAATCAGGAATTCGCATTTCAGAGAATATATGCTGCATACCGTACGGTATTGGAACTTGACAATGATGCAATCCTCATGGTAAGGTCCCTGGGAGGCATTGTGCTGGAAGCCAACGGGGAATGTGTTGAAATGTTGGGATACCCGGCAGTGGAACTTTCCGGAATGTGTATTTCAAACTTCATGAATGAGGTGCCACCCCTGTTTAGCATCGCAGGTGAAATCCCTGTTCAGGATCAAGGTTCTGCAACCATCCAGGAAACTTCATGGAGACATCATGATGGTCGTGCCATCCCGGTTCGGGTGACAATGAAAAGATTGGATGCCCCGGGAGAACCGGTGTTCATTGTCATTGCTGCCAACATCAGTGAACTGGAAGAAACAGAAAAAGCTTTGGTTGCCAGCAATGAACGCTATTCCGATCTCGTGCAAAACAGTGGTGAAGGATTGGGAATGGTTGACACATCGGAAAATTTTACGTTTACCAACCCGGCAGCATGTGAGATATTCGGGTTCCCTGCTGATCAGTTGATCGGGAAAAACCTGACTTCCTTTCTCGATGAACCTTCAATTGAAGAGGTGAAACTTCAATCTTCCATCCGCAAGGAAGGTCAGAAAAGCATCTATGAGCTTGAAATTATAAGGCCCGACGGGGAAAGGCGCTGGATTATCGTCACTGCCACCCCTCAATATGATACAAAAGGAACTTTTACCGGGACTTTTGGAATATTCCGTGATATTACCCAACGTAAACTTGCCGAGACAAAGGTACGCGAGAGCGAACAACGTCTTAAAGAAATTGTCGACCTGACCAACGATTGGATATGGGAAATTGATTCCGCATGGAAGTATTCTTTCGTCTCACCAAAAATATTCGACATCCTGGGATATCTTCCTGAAGAGATGATTGGCAAGTCGCCATTTGATTTTTTGATCCCGGAAGATGTTGAAAAAGTGAAGGAGGGCGTTCGCGGGATCGTACACCAGTTTAAACCGCTGAATGCCATCGTAAACCGGGCAAAACACAAAAACGGAGATCTTGTTTACCTGGAAACCTCAGGCATTCCGGTATTTAATGAACAAGGCGTTTATCAAGGTTACAGGGGAGCCGATCGCGACATCACCCTGCGTAAATTGTATGAACGTGAATTAATTGTCGCAAAGGAAAAAGCCGAGGAATCTGACCGGCTGAAATCATCGATCCTTGCGAACATGAGCCATGAACTCCGCACGCCCCTGAACGGCATCCTTGGTTTTGCCGAAATCCTGAAGGATGAGATTCATGAAGCTGAATATGCAAGTATGGTTGATAACATTTACAGTTCCGGCAAACGATTAATGTCAACACTGAATTCGATCATTACTTTGTCAAGACTTGAATCTGGGGAAATAAATTTATCCAGGAAAGTGACACAAATCGACGCCAGCATTTTGTCGGTTTTAAAAACAATGGACACTTTTATCGCTGATAAAAACATTCAAATAAGCACAACCGGTATCAAACCTGTATTCATCAATACTGATGATGAGTTATTGAAGCAATTGTTGCAGCAAATACTGGATAATGCCATAAAATTCACCGACCGTGGCTGGATCACCATCGAGACCCTTGAAGTCACAGAAACAAGTGAAGGATGGGTTGTTGTAAGAATTTCAGATACAGGAATCGGAATTGAGAAAAACAATTATGATTTAATTTTCCAGGAATTTCGCCAGGTTAGTGAAGGGTTCGGGCGCAAATACCAGGGAACCGGGATTGGCCTCACAATCAGTAAAAAAATTATTGACCTGCTGGGTGGTAAAATTACCATTGAAAGCGTACCCGGCAAGGGTTCTGCTTTTTCAATCTGGTTGCCCGGGGGGCTTGGTAGTGATGGTCAATCAGCCCCCACATCCAACATCAAAAAGGATGAAACCGGGGAAAAAATTTCCGGACAGGTTGGATCGTTGCCGCTTGTTCTTCTTGTTGAAGACAACCTGGTGAATAAAGAGCTTACCATTCTTTTTCTCCGAAATGCCTGCCAGGTCGACTATGCACCTGATGCTGCAACCACCCTGGAAATGGTCAGGGTCAAGCAATATCAGGCCATCCTGATGGATATCAACCTGGGATTTGGAATGAATGGCATCGAAGCCACCCTCGAAATCAGGCAAATCAAAGGATACGAGCGAACCCCTATCATAGCCGTAACGGGTTATACGATGGCAGAGGAGATGGAACAACTTTATGCCGCAGGATGTAACCGTCACATTGCCAAACCTTTTAACAAAATGACTTTATTGAAAGTTATCCATGAAGTCCTGACAGAAAGTGAATAACGCAGGTCATTAACGAAAATTTAACAGTTTGTCATTGCTCATCCGGAAAACTTAATGTAACTTTGTACCATTCTTAATTCGTAAATTAATTAACCAAACCATCAATACCATGAAAAAAGTAGTTTTGTTATTTTCCGCTGTTGTTCTGATTGCAGGTTTAACCTTCGCTCAGACTCCTCAAACCAAGGATCAAACTGCAAAGCCCGCTGAAAAAAAGGAATGTACCAAGGACCAAAAAGCCGGATGCGATAAAAAAACCAAGGCTTGTTGCAGCGAAGCAAAAAAGAGTTCCAGTTGCTGTTCAAAAGATGCTAAAAAACCAACTCCTGCAACAACTACTCCTGAAAAGAAGTAAGCAGGATATTGTTTCTCATCCATTCATAAAATCAGGGGCCTGCTGCCCCTTTTTTATTTGCTTACCGCCGTCTTGCCGGGAATTTTGAATACAATGGGCATACGAACCATGACACGCACAGCCCTGCCGTTCCTTTTCCCGGGTTCCCATCGGGGCATTTCCTTTGTCACTCTTATGGCCTCTTCATCACAACCTCCGCCAATCCGCTTGGCCACATCAACATTCGAGACGGAGCCATCAATCTCCACCACAAAAACAACCATCACAACTCCCTGCACCAATGCCTTCAAGGCAGCATCGGGATACCTGACCTGCCTGCGGAGATAATACAACCTCGACTCATCCCCACCCGGGTAACGCGGGTAAACATCAATGGATCCGGCAATCCCTTTGTCTTCCCCAATCCCTTTCCCCAATCCTGAACCTTCCGGCTTTGCAGCAGAATCAATATTTACGTTCGCTTCATCCGGTTTGTCAGCCGGTTTTTCGATTTCTGGTTTATGTTCTTCCGGTTTGACGGAATCGGTTACTACCGGCACCTGCGCCATTTCTTCCGGCGGTTTTGCAAATGCCTGGGCCAGCCTGTTTGCCTCATCATCAGGCGGAGGACTCATGTTGAAATACGCTACATCATACATCAGCTCCCCTTCAATCAACTGGGCAGGTTCTAAGTAATAATACATCCAGGATATAAATACGGCGAGCGATACAATGACAACTCCCGACACAAGGGCAATAAACAAAAACCTTGAATATTTCTTCCTGAGATAGTATGCCCCATAGTCTTTATTTCTGCCTTCAAAGGCAAGTTCATCCAATCCGGGTATACGGTCGTTGATCATTCGTCGAGATAAAGTTTGAGAAATTCTATCTCCCGGCGCTCTCGCTTGGTCGGGCGGCCGCTTCCCCGCTCACGGAATTCGAAGGCAGCGCCATTCGGACGTTTCAGTTTCTGATATTCTGCTTCCGGGGTCAGGTCTTCCATAAAACCTGTGATGAGTTTTGCCGACACACGGTTGCCGAGCAGTGCCACAACCTTTATGGTTCTGGTGATCGGAGACTGGGATACAGAAAAAACTTCCCCGGGTTTTACCAGGTGTGAAGATTTTACAGGCTGGTCGGAGATTTTCACTTTACCCGATCTGCAAGCTTCTGAGGCAAGGCTCCGCGTTTTGAAAACCCTGACTGACCATAACCATTTATCGATCCGGATACCGCGTTCCATCAAATTATTTTTGCCGGAAATAAATTTCCATGGGAACTCCGTTGAAATCAAATTTTTCGCGAAGCTTGTTCTCAATAAAACGCTTGTACGGCTCCTTTAAGTATTGCGGATGGTTGCAAAAAAAAGCGAATGACGGAAAAACTGTTGGCAGTTGCATCGCATATTTAATCCGCACATACTTTCCCTTCGTAACAGGGGGAGGCATATCCTGAATAATTGGCAATATAAAATCATTCAAAGCGGAGGTCCCTATCTTTTTCGACCTGTTTTTAAAAACCTGGATGGCTGTTTCTACAACCTTGAAAATTCGTTGTTTCGTAATAACTGACGTAAAAACTATCGGAACATCCTTAAAGGGTTTGATCTGGTCAAGGATCGCTTCCTCGAAATATTTGTGGGTATTTGTTTCCTTCTCCACCAGGTCCCATTTATTGACGACAATAACCACGCCCTTGTGGTTTTTTTCAATCAGGGAGAAGATATTCAGATCCTGGGCTTCAAATCCACGTTCTGCATCCACCATTAATATGCACACATCGCTGCTTTCGATGGAACGGATGGCCCGCATCACGGAGTAGAATTCAATATTTTCGCTTACTTTGGCTTTTTTCCTTATTCCTGCGGTGTCGATCAGGTTAAAATCCAGTCCAAAATACTGGTAGTGCGTATGTATTGAATCCCGTGTCGTTCCCGGGACTGGGGTAACGATATTTCGGTCATTGCCCAACAACATATTCACCAGTGATGATTTTCCTGCATTTGGGCGGCCGACGATGGCGATTTTTGGCAGATCGTCAAGCGGGGTTTGATTGTCAACAGTGGTTTCAACCTCCCCGAAATCTTTTACGACTTCATCCATCATATCTCCTGTTCCGCTGCCACTGGTTGAGGCGATTGAAAAGAACTCTCCCAATCCGAGGCGGTGAAACTCATGGATATCGTTTATCATTTTATAGCTATCGACCTTGTTTACGACGAGTACGACCCGTTTCTTCGACTTGCGCAACATTTTGGCCACATCTTCATCCATAGCCGTCAGCCCTTCCTTGGCATCCACCATAAACAGGATGATGTCCGATTCATCAATGGCAAGTTTAACCTGTTTTTTAATCTCATCCTCGAAAACATCGTCCGACTGATGCACATAACCGCCAGTATCGATCACCGAATAAAATTTTCCGTTCCAGTCACCGTGTCCGTAATGCCTGTCGCGGGTTACCCCGCTGGTCGGATCAACGATGGCTTCGCGCCCGCCGCACAAACGATTGAATAATGTGGATTTTCCAACATTAGGGCGGCCAACGATTGCGATGATGTTTGTCATAAAATGAGTTTGATGATTTGATTAATATCCGTTAAAAGAGTGAGGCGGTGAACCGGTCATTTTTGCAATGATTTCATTGCAGACATTGAATATATTGCCTTCATTGCTGCATCTAATCCACCGTGTACCCAAACCTTTTCAATGCCCTGTCATCTTCCCGCCAGTCTTTTGAAACTTTCACGCGCAATTCCAGGAAAACGTGTTTACCAAGAAATGATTCTATATCTCTTCTGGCATCGATGCCGAGTTTTTTAATTGCTGATCCCTGGTGGCCGAGCAGGATTCCTTTCTGGGTCTCCCTGGCAACGAAAATGGTTGCGGTGATACGGGTGATGTGCTCTTCCTCCTTGAATGATTCCACGGCTACTTCGGTTGAATAGGGCACCTCCTGTGAAAAATTCAGCAGGATCTTCTCCCGGATGATCTCTGAGACAAAAAAACGCTGGCTGCGGTCTGTCAGTTCATCTTTTGGATAAAATGCCGGGGATTCAGGCAGAAGGTGAAGAATGGCTTTGAAAACCTGGTCAAGATTGAGGTTATGCAACGCTGAAACCGGAAGGACAGTGGCCTTTTCCATGGTTTTCATCCATTTGGCAACCTCAGCCTCCAGCACCTCCATATTTCCAAGATCGATTTTATTGATGACGACGATCACAGGGGAATCGGACTCTCTAAGCTTTCGTAAAATATCTTCCTGGTGGAAATCATTTCCGGGTTCGGTGACAAGCAAAACCACATCCGCATCATCCAGGGCAGAAAACACAGCCGACATCATGGCCCTGTGCAATTTATAATGTGGATTGATCACCCCCGGTGTATCGGAATAAACAACCTGGTAGTCATCCCCGCTGAAAATCCCCATGATGCGGTGGCGTGTGGTTTGCGCTTTCGGGGTGATGATCGACAAACGTTCGCCAAGCAGGGCATTCATTAAAGTTGATTTTCCAACATTTGGATAACCAATGATCGAGACAAATCCTGCTTTATGTGACATATTTTTTAAATGATTGTTGTATTACACAGAAACAAACCCTATATTTGCATCGCGAAAGAAAGTACAAAGGTACGCAAAAATATAGTGCGGGGTGGAGCAGTGGTAGCTCGTTGGGCTCATAACCCAAAGGTCATAGGTTCGAATCCTGTCCCCGCTACCAAGTCTGTAGTTCTTAATAATATCAATGGTTTCAGAGAATTCGAAAGAATAACTGAGACAAATTGAGACAAAAAGTAGCGGCGCTCATTGTTGTTTTTTTTTACCTGGCGAGGCATAAAAAAACAAAAGCAATGGAAAATTATAAAACCGCGAAATTATTTGATGCCGGTGGAAATTTAGATGACCGCTGGTTTGTTTATTACTCTTTTAGATCACCCGAAACCGAAAAATTCCGGCGTTTTCGTATTTGGATCCCGCAGAAGATCATTACAGCCTCTGGAAGAAGGGATCGGGCGCACGAGGTGATCAAATCCATTAATCAGAAATTAAGGCATGGATACAATCCCTATGCGCACCTGGAGAAGAAATACACTTCTCTATCTGCGGCCATGAAGTATGTTCTGTCGATAAAGTCGACGTCATGCCGTAAGCGAACGTCACACACATACGACAGCATGGTGAAAATATTCGACGAGTGGCTCGAATTGAAAAAAAGGAAAAACATGCCAGTGGATGATTTCAATTATTATCATGCGCAGGAATTCATGGATTACACAAAGGCCACGCTGAAAAACGGAAACCGCACTTATAATAACAGGGTAACAGCAATGCGGACCATTTTTAAAGTGTTGGTTAAACGAGAATGGATTATTGTCAATCCATTTGACAAAGTTGACCGGTTTCCAAAGGAAGAGGCTGAAATCGTTGCTTTCACCATCGATGAACTAGTGCTCATGCAACAACACCTTCCCTCCTGGAACTACGACTTGTATGCATGTGCCTGCCTTATCTTCTATTGCTTCATTCGTCCACAGGAAATTGTCCGGTTGAGAATTTCAAATATTTACCTGAAAAATCGTTGTATTGTGATCCCAGGGCGGGTATCTAAAAATAAAAAACAGGAGGTAGTGCAGATTCCCGATGCCCTGATGCCGGTGCTGATGAAATTAGATCTCAATTACCCTGGTGATTTTTATGTCTTCGCAAAAAATCAGCTTCGGGGCCCAAAGGAATATGCGCCCACCAGGATGGCGGAAGCATGGAGAGAATTTGCTGATCATTACGGAATTGAGAAAAATATTTATTCGCTGAAACATACCGGCGTAGGTATGGCGATTGAAAGCGGGATCAACATCCGGGACCTGCAGCTGCAGCTGCGCCATCACAATCTTGAAATGACCCAGGTTTACCTGGACAAGTTCAACAAGCGGCCATCAGAAAAGCTATCTACTAATTTTCCTGACCTTGCCCAATTAGCCAGAAATACCGGACCGGTACGATCACCGCTCCCTGCTCATATTTATAATCCGGGTCAATCATAAAAAAACCCGCCTGGATGGGCGGGCTAAATAACCGGAATTCCGGTTTATTCTTTCAATTCCATCCTCAATTGGTTTGGATTCCGCTTGATAATTCCCCTCAATTCCGTGACCAAATCATCCTTGTCCAAAGTCAAGGTCTTAAGTTTTGATTTTGCGTCAGTTATCTCTTGTTCTTTATCATCAAGTGATTTTACAACACGCTGTAATTCAAATTCTTTGCTTTGTACTTCTTCGGTGGTATAAAGTCCAGCTTTTCTGATGCTTGGAAGAACATCATGAGTGATCCATCTTTTAAAGGCCTTAGCCTCTGGTTTTGTGGATGTTAAAATCAAAGAATACAAGCCGAACTCATTTATAGTCCAGGTCTCTCTTCGTTGGCCTTGACTATCTACCATATAGTCCAGCTTCCTTTCATCTTCATCCAATGCCATAATTGCCTGGTATGAATTTGCATATCCAAGAATATTGGAAGCATCAATACCGGCATACCATACTTGTTCTTCTTCATCCACTTTGGTACGAAGCGGTTGTTTTTCAAATTCAAACTTTTGCATTTCTGTTCTCATTGTTTTTTGTTGTTAAAAAAACGAGCGCTGCCGTTCGGGATAGCCCCCCTACTAGGCAACGCTCTTGAATATTTTTCAGTCTGACAACTTAATAGGGCTATCACTAAATTGCATATACAAAATTATCCGGTCAAAGTCAAGCGTAAAAGGGTAAAAAAAGAAAATAAAGTTTATTCGCTGCCAATCAGCCAGAAGTAACGGACCCGTTCATTTACCTCAAACGGTTCAAATTTGTATCCCTGGTCAATCAAGAACTGAGTAAAACCACTGCTTGGCCACTGCATATCCGGATTGAAATCAGTGAGCATTTCTTCCATTTCGGTGGTTGTAAACCTCAGTGTCGCTTCCTTGAGTGACACTGCAGGCGGGAACTTTTGAAGGAAAGAAGCGAAAATCTTTTCAAACATGGTTTGATCTGTCATTTCTGTCCTCCTTTCCTGCTTATAGGATTAAGTTTTGAGGAAAGAACTCCACGCGCGAGCTCCAGTACTTCGTTGCCAAAACGCGATGGCGATTGGCACACGGTAAGGCACCGGTCGGTTACAGGATCATACACGGTGAGAAATTCATCACCGGTGGTTTCGTCGTAGTGCATGCGGCTGATGCAACGAAAGTGAACATCCTCCAGGCACTGGATCCAACCAAGTACCAGGGTGTCGAGCGCGGCATCGGTTTCAACTTTAGTTACCTTCATGCGCGCCTCCTTCCTCATTATTGCTCAATGCCTTTAAAACATTGAACATATCAAGCAAAATGAGAAACAATTTTCTCTCAATGCCCCATCTGTCGATATCAAGGCTTGAGAGGATCAGGCATTGCTCGGTAAAAAAGTGCATATCTTCAGTCACATAACCCTGAAGAGTATCCAATGCCTCAATTAAATCCTGGGTAATCTTTATCCCGCCGATGGTTACCGGGGGAAGGCAATCTTGTTGTTTTGCCATTGTGGGTACCTCCTAATGGAGAAATCCCAAGTCTTGTCCGGTTCTAGGAACCGTCCGCACCTCACGGCAACGGAAGACTTGGGATTTCCCCTATATAGAAAGTGAAAATTCATTTGACCTAGATTTGACTCTACAAAGATACACAGCCAAACGAGAAAGTCAATACCTATTTCAGGTTATTTTGATTTCGAATTTTTTAATTCGGCCAATTTCATCTGATAACTATCAGAATTATCAAATTCAAATTTATATGAAGAAGTACTATAGTCAGATAATTCAATAATTGAAAATTGAATTTTACCATTATGCATAAGGATGTCACTTAATTTTATTGCATCCTCCTCATTCAAAACCAATCTATCTGAATTATTATGGGCATAGAGAATATTTGGTTCTTCATTTCTTGATTTAACCTTGATCTTATAAGCAATCCTACCTGTCGATTTGACCGGATTACTTCCCCCATATTCATATAATTGAATTGAAATTGATTTAGGATTATCAATTAAAAATTCGACACTTAATTTTGAATTTTCAGTTGCACTATTACTAAAAGTACCATTAATTACATTTGGATTAGATAGGTATCCTTTCTTTGTAGGATTACCAAACTCATCTACATAATATTTAATTTGCCAAAATACCTGGGAATTTATTGCTTTCTGAATAGAATCTTCTCTATATCGAATTAAATTATCTGCTCGAGTAATGGAATCCGTAATTCGTGCAGTTTCCATTTGCCTTGCACGATCTACACATGAAATTAATAAAATTGTAATGAAAAAAAAATTCAATCCCGAGGTAATAATTTTCTTTTTCATAACTGTATGGTTTTAGTTTGGTGATGCAAATTAAAAAAAAACCGGCACCTGTGTACCGGTTTAACAAAAAATACCGAAAAATCGTTATGGGCATGGATAACACTCCAGCAGGGCAGGCATGATCCGGTCTTTCTTCAGGGTAACCTGGATGCTCTTCACCAGGTACTTTACTCCATTAATCATGTATTTACGGGAGAAATCAAACTCTTTTAATTCCAGGTACGACATTTGTTTGTTGATCTTTACAAGCTTTGTTGACATGCGGAAATCCAAATACGCTTTGTACTGCTTATTCATTAAGCCATATTGCCCGCCATAAAACAGGTTATTGGTCGGTGTAAAGCATCGGCCAACCTGTTTTTGATCTCCATAACCATTATCCTGGTAATGAGTAAAAAAAAGTTTTGGTGTTACCTTTTTCCACTCAGTCATTGCATTACCAATTAAAGAATTATAAGGAGTAACACCATCATCTTTAAGGGTTGAAAATTTGGTTTCAATGGATTGATCATTATTCTTATAAATCCACTCCGAGAACAGGTTCCACGTCCAGTACATTTCTGTTACAGCAACCCAAACTTTACTGCTGTTCAGGATATAATAGTTGTTTTCATCAAAAACAAATCGTGTATCGAACACGTCAGAAGCTGGCCATGGCATTAAATCAGAAACAGATTGTACTGAACTTTTAATATTGGTCAACAATGTTTGCTGAGCTTCATTTGATGCGACATAGAATTCATCATCAGTTTCCATTTCCATCTTTAAATGGAATCCGGTTATCAGTTCTTCCGGTTCGGTACTTTTTGAAATAACTTGTTGTGAAAATTCAATATAATCGGTTTCTTTCACAATGGTATCAACTGATTTCAATTTTACAACCTTCGTGGTATTGTTCACAAAGAAACGGATATTGAAAAATGTCTCCAATCCAAGGAAGAAATCATTGATTGTCATTCTGGGTAAATGGTAATTAAACAACAATCGCAATTTATCGTATTCAAAATATCCGGTTTCTCCGGTGTTGCAATCGACAGAATTGAAAAGTGCAAGGGAATTATAATCAGAATCTGATGTGAAAAATGAATCATCAAACACGAAACCCAGATGATCAAAAATTTTATCAAGGATGTAACGTAAATAAAGCATTGGAACAATTACACTTCTGTCATATGGTTCTGCTGAAGGAGTGAAATAATAGATCAGGCTTCCATTATAATAGTTGAAGTATTCAAGAACAGGCTCGGGCGGAAGTTTTTCAAAATATGATTTATTGAGAATCATTGGGAATGTAACAATCCTTTCCGGATAAACCCTGTTTTTACAATCGTTGATATAATCCATTTTCAAGGTTTCACCAGCAAAAACCATTTCCCCAAAATCAACATCCTGCAAACTCAGGTATTTTCGCGAGTAGTAGAAATCCCCTTCCCCTTCAAATATTGATCCTTCGAATGATTTCGAGTTAAGTGTTTTGAGTTTGACCGTTCCCTGGAACAGATTCAATCCATTCCACATGAACACTCCTTCATCTTCTTTGTACACATCGGTGGTGTTCTCCACCCGATGCCGGAACCCCATCAGGATGGCGTTGCGTGGAGTGTTGGGAATGCGGAATGGATAGGAATAGGATCCGACTTCACCGAATATCGGTGATTTCAGGTTCATGGTGAACGAGAAATCATCCGGAAGATCGACCGGTCGCCCGGCAATTTTGAGTGAAAGCATGGTTCTTGTTTATGACTGTTGCTCCTGGGGAATCTGAGGTATTTGCGGTTCCTGTGGAATTTGGGGGATCTGCGGAATGTCTTTCTTTCCGATCAGTTCGTTCTTTTCCGCAGAAGACCGTGAGGATCCCCACTCATAATTGACGATCGTACCGAATGCGCCGATCAGCGCGCCGATCACGATATAGATCAGATCCTTGTTTTCGGTAGGGATCGCGTATTTAACGAGGAACAGCAATACCAGGAAGAAGCCTGCTGTGATCAGGGAGGCCAGTGCATATCTGAAGCCTTTATCCCAATTTGTCGTTTTCATGTTTTTAAGAATTAATGGTTAATACTGCTTTTGAAATATCTCAATCTTCTTTACAACCATTTCTGCCGGCACTTCGCTGGCAGTATATAAATGTGTGAAGGCCGGTTGACCCTTCCCGGCCGGTCCCGCCTGGATCCCGCAGACAAGGAATAATGGAACCTGGGGAATGTTGCTGGTGGTTTCGTATTGCTTTTTTCCATCCAGATACCAGGTAAGCCGGTCCGGAGTCCATTCCACGGAATAGTTGTGAAAGCCCTGGCTCAGGTCAATTGGAAGATTAACCCCCTTGCCTTCACTTTTGTCGTTGCCATCGGCTCCAAGCCAGTGGTGGGTAAATGTTGCAGCCTTACTATCAAATCCCATGAGTTCAACGATGTCAATCTCCGGTTGCCAGCCGTTTTTGTTGAACATCCAGATGGCCGGAAAATAAAGAAATCCTTTCGGCGGCATTTTGGTGGTAACAGAAATGTACCCGTACAAAATATTTAAGAATCTATGCGAGCAGATCTGACCGCAAACATTGACCTTGTTTCCCCTGGTAGCAATCAATGCCAATCCATCCGAACGCGGCTGAACGCACTCCATGTCCCAGACTGTTTTCTCCTTTTGATCCTGATCCCCTGGATACACCCAAGTCCACTTTCCCCAGTCGATTCCAGATTTGAAATTTTCTGAAAATGTTGGTAGATATCCGGAAAGAAACGGATCGAATATGGCAACCGGCTTGCTGAATATACCCTTGAAGAAGGCAATAATTGTGTTGAATATATTTATCATTTTATCAATAATTCGGCACACCATTGACATTTTTAATATAATTCACTGGCTGTCCATTAACTTTTCTTATTGAAGCCTGAGCCAATTTATTAAAAGCCTTTATTGTTGATCTTACATAGGCTCTCAAATAGCTCGCTGAATCGAAATGCGAACCTGGAAAGAACTGGATAACCTGACCAGCTACCATGGTAACATTTGAAGTATTGGTAATTCTCCATGAATGGGATGAATCAACAGCAACGGATAAAGTATCCATTGCATTATAACATTGTGCATCTGTAATTGTATCATTTCGCAATAATCGGATCAATTGCATTTGGGTCACTGTCAAGGTAACTGTATTTGTCGGAAGTGGTCCACCGGTCACGCCTGTTGCATTCTGTTGTTGTCTGTAATAGTGTGTGGCCGTTAAATATCCCGGTTGATATGTAGTCATTGTTGCCCCGTCAATATTGGTGAATGTGCTATTATTCAAAGAACTTTGCCACTGATATGTCGGCGATGTTCCATTTGGAGGTGTACTGTTTAGTATGGCCGGTAAACACGATGTACAGATAAATTGACTTGAAGCTATGGAGCCAACAACCAACGCTTGTCCATATCCGGACAATGCATATATAAAAAGCATTATGGAAATCACGGTTTTCATATTTCAGTTATTTATTGTTAAAAAATATCTTTTTTTATTGTACCGCATTTTATACATCGACTTATATAACTTATTGTCGTTGAAGATCCTGTTGCAGTTGAATTAAATGTTTTCTGAATATCTATAATGTGATATAAATGCTTACACTCTTTACGAATGAAAAGCAATACATAAAATTTGTCGATAATCTTTTTAAACAGGCTCATAATTATTGATGTTCAACTGAATTAATATTACCAAAGAAATACATCACATCTGAACTTAATGCTACACCTATAGGCATTACAACGTTACCAACTCCTGTTGGTGCTGTCTGAGTTAACGTATTCCCCGTTGTGCCTGTAAGGCTAACGTATATCAGTCCACCTACTATCCAGTTCCAAGTGTCATCTCTTATTGATCCCTTAGTTAACCAACTACCACTGGCATTTGCGGCAATTGTTGCATCGGCGCAAATGGCAAAACAATATGGTGAATGTGTAATGGTGTCTGCTTTACATAGTGCAGCCTTTGCTGATGAGTTGATGTATATTACATCACCTATTCCGGTTGCGGCATAAGCTGTAAGAGTAATTATATCTCCCGATGCCGAGTGATCTAATCCAGGTATTGCAGTATATTTCATTGTTCCACTCACAATGGCATTCTCTGTTACGTTTATCGTTCCATTGACTTCAAGAGCATAATCAGGAACAATATTTATTACACAAGTTCGGATCGGTCTTACCGAATATGTTGCACTTTTACGATCTTTCCCGATAGAACCAGCAACAAAACTTACTCCATAAGCCGAATCTGCTGTTTTCTGTGATGAACTCCAGTAACCATCACCGGTGAATGTTCCGATCATATCTTTATGCAGATACATCTGGAATAATTCATCAGCCGATGGTAAATACCAATCACTGTACCCATTATGAGTTAAGGCATCACAAAGCTTTGCCGCAATTCCAGAGGTGACACATCCACCAACTATTGAAGTAGTATTTGCAGCACCGGAACCTTCTTGCATTGATGTGTTGTTAATTGAAACTCCGGTACAGCCCCATGTAACGCTTGTTAAATTAGAGGTTGATGCGATTAAAACCCTTTGTTTAAGTGGATCAAATGTGCTGTCACCCTCTGTCAATATGTAAAATACCACACCCCCCTGACATGTATCTCCAATATGTTTCAATGATAAATTTATAGCAGTTGGTCCTAAAGTTGCTAAACCGGTTGACATAACCCCGCCATCAACTTCAAGTTTCATTCTCGGAATAATAGTTCCAATTCCAACATTTCCGTCTGCTTTCAATGTCATTTTAGTTGTAAGTGGCAAATTATTAGGATTTACAGTGCCGTTGGGTTGCGTTTGGAAATACATATCATCACCCCATTGCCCTGGTCCCATCATGCGTGTTGCTATGCGTGCGGATGGAATATTATAAGCCGCCTTTACCTGCCCGTTCCAAAACTCGATGCCGTTGTATTGAAAAGGGTTCCAGGCGTTATTAATTATTTTCAGAGGAAAATTTACATAGTTTATATCAGTTTCACTTGAATTTCCCCATACCTCCAATTGTGATGTTGGTGTTCTATAAAGGGTTCCAATTATTTCCTTATTTTCAACAAATGAATTTTTCTCAACTATCGTATCTGGTGTGCTTATTTGTTTATTTCCTACGTCTGTCCAGGTACTACCCGCGCCTAAATCAATCCAGCCATCTTCTGTGTATACCTTAGGAGTACCATCGTATCTTAGCATATCTCCGGTATGCGGCCTGAAAAAAGGCAACCACGCAGCCATGTTTGCGTCACCCATTACTCTTACATTGTTTTCATCATTTGGCTCAACCCCGATAATTAGATTTCGATTCTGCTTAAATCCGTTAATATTGAGCACAACATTTGATGAATCACCGATGCTTATATCTGGAGTTCTCCCTGGGGGCCATGTAAGAGTGTCAAGCAGGGTAATATTCATAAGATTGATGTTGCTTTTCCTGACGCTATCACCGGTTATTGCAAGCAGTGGCCTCTGTGGTTTGCAGCCGTTAATAGTCAAGTCTATTCCTAAATTTGTGGAAAAGATATAACCGAAATCATGCGCTGCATCGGCTATATCGTAAATGTTTTCCAGTACGATTTCCTGGGTGCGTGGTTTTATTGATCCCGGGTAAACTGTTCGTGCAAAGTCAGCACTTTCGGTCATATTGGAAAAACTTGCAATCCTTTTCTGTTGAAGGTAAATGTTCCTAAATGTTATCCGTTTTACTTCAACTTTATGGATAGTGTCGGAATGATCATATAAAAATATTAACTGATCTTCAGCTTCTTTAAAATATTGTAGCCCAGCAGTAACAGTTGGGGCGTGTGTTGAGGTTACTTTTGTTCCCGCATTCCTGGTCATTATCCTGTAAATATTTCCATTATGGGAAGTTGCATCACCGTTTTGATACACATTGCCATACTTCCAATCCGACCAGGATCCGGGATAAAATCTCACAAAAAATCCTTTAACAGAATCCACTGGTTCATCCGTGACATTTTCTATTAATCCATCGGTGCAGTCAAGGAGTTCTGGGCTATATATTGGAAAGGCATGACCGGAAAAAATTATACCATCGTCAAAACAACCAATAATGCCATTACGAATAACAAAATGTGAACCTCCATGCAGACCAATTGCATCACTTTTGCCTGTCAAATGAAAACCATCAATAATTAGATTTTTAAAGTTGGCAATCTGAAGAGTATTGTTTTCAGTTAATTTATTGAAGGTATTGTAGTTGTAAATATACAGGCCGTTCACCCGGTAAAATGCAAGATCGCCCCATAATCTTAATGTACTATCGGGAGGGTCAACTGTTAAAGACGGGCTGGGTGCGGTATAACTCAATCCTTTCAATGTAATCTCATAGTTCCAGGTTCGTGTTAATGCCCCTCTGTTCATAAAGACGTTCAAATACGCTGCACCCTTTCGTATAACAACACCTTTCATAAATTCCAAAGTAGTGGAATCGTCAATGTAGACCGTACCATTCAAATCATAAGTTCCAGGATTAGTTACATAAACCAATCGGTGTCCTCCTGTTAATATTCGATTTAAAATAATTGAGTTTACTATTCCAGTCGAATCAGGTGAGAATCCGTAGTCGTTTGCATTGATTATTTTATTTCGTTTTATATCATATTTTGTCGCAATATTCCATCCGGTTGTATCCATAGAGCCAACTCCCATTGGATAAACTACATTATTAATTTTTAATGTATCATGAGTTGCAACTACCTTTTCTAAGTATCCACCGTATGTAAATGTTATTCTGTCCATTACTTTATTTTGTCGCTGAGCAATGGTTGTTGAAAAGGCAGAAATAAGAATGAGCAAAGAAATAATTTTTTTCATGGTTTTAATTATTACTGGTAAGGAATTGCAATTGCTGTCATTGTTGCGTTCACCAGGGTTCTTATTACTATTTTCGTTGATGATTTATTGATCTTTTGAATTTCAACAGGATTGCCATCAGCATCGAAACCATTGACTATATATGAATAGTTCGAATCCGTAAAGGCTGCATTCCAAACCAGGTCACAATTAACACCGGCTGTTGCATTCGAATGCGCTTCACGTACCACTGTTCCTGAAAATGCATCGAATAATTGCTTAGTATAATTCACGATGGCAATTTCCGCAGCCTCATGATCTTTAGCCTGCACCTTGGTGCCTGCCGGCCGACCTGTCAGTGCCGCTTTGATTATATTGAGAACTTGCTGATATGTCATACCTGTTAACTGTATTCATCAGAATAATCACTTTCATCATAAATCCTGATAGAAATGACTGTTGAGATCATTCTGATCCTTGAAAAAAAAAATCATCGTAGGCCCTTTCATATTCAAAAGCAAGGCTATAGTTGTACTGGCTATCTTTAAAAAGGGAAGTCTTTTTTGATGTCAGCAAACACTTGTACATCCGGCCATCTTCCACTTCATATATGTCAGCTGAGAGCATGAAATCACGCAGGTAATTCAGATATTCTTTGGTTAGCCAACCGGTACTGGCCTTGAAGCTTTGCGCCTCCTTGATCATTGAATAACCGCCCGGGCTATTGAATGTAGTTTCGGTTTCATCGCTCATGAAGATCACTTTCTCCCGCTCGTGCTCAACAATGGTTTCAAAAACCCCGGTGCATCTCAGGGAATCATATGTTCCCCAGGAGTTCCGGAACCGGAAATACCTTACGTTTTCAGCATATTTTGCATCCAGGTTAAACTCCCGTATATCCGAAACAGGATTGTCAGATTCATCTACCAGGTAAACCTCCCACTTGTAGACCTTGCCATCAAGATAATCGGCAAGTCCAAGCTGAGCATAACCAACGGTAAATTCAAAAACATGCCAGGGAAGCGGTGTAATTACCTGCCCGATATTTATTATTTCATCATCATCGGAACTGTACAGATGTGCCTTCAGCTGACATGTAGCATAGGATGGATCCTGGAATGCAAAGAACAGGCTATGGGTTTCAAACTTATCTGTGAGTTTTGATGGCGGTGACCAGGTTAGCCATTTCTTTTTAATGGCCGTGAGTGAAAAATAATCAGTCAGCGATTGATTGTTGGCAACCAGGTCTTCACGGTTCAGCCCACCGGCTATGGCATAGCAAAAAACGTTATCCGGATCACTGTAGGTACGTGGCAGGTACTCGCCGGAAACACGATCGCAAAATACTGTCCTGTATTTTAAGAAGTAGTCATTATAAAACGTAGTATTGTCCTGAAGCGAAAGGTTAAATCGAGGTGGCGGAGCCTGCAGCAGGCTGGCATAGATATACTCCTGAACTTCGAACCTCACGGCACCGGCAGCATCCAGGGGTTTATAATCTTCTCCAAGCTTTTCCGTTCCATTCTTCAGCACTTGCATAAGTACGCCTTCCACTGTTCCCGGAGTTGCCTCTGATCCTCCCGTAATCGTGGTAACAGTCACTCCGGTGATGGTGTTGGTCCCAATACTCCAGTCATAATCCGGAGATGCCGTTTTAGCAGTCAACACGATCTTCCCGCCCTCAGGGCTTTCGACTTCTTCAACGGTGATATCATAGTGCTGCACCAGCTGAACATCGTTCATCAGATAGTTGTAGCAATGCTTGCACCATGCCAACACACTCCAGTTATCATCGGCCACAGGCAGATGATCTTTGGTAGTGGGATCTGTTTTGAGTGTGAAAGTCCTTTCTTCGCCTAAAAAAGTCACGGTCATGGCATGATCAGGCGTTGTGTCGATGGCAGAGAAAGCGATTTCGATAACTGACAACACACTGCCCAGGGATCCGTTTGATAAGGCATATCGCATCGGGTTACCGGCGAATGACATCAGGAATGGTTTCTTCGTTATTTCCATGTGGCAAACATATATAAGGCTGATTTTTTATTAAAGGACAGGTTACCTGGTCACGTTTGATTCTAACCGTGCAACGGTATCCATTGAATCATGCAGGTTATCATAACCGATAATTGCTCCCAACGGTTTTTTTAACTGTTCGGTAAATTCCTTCATGGTTTGCAGGGCTTCCTGGTCAAGGTGGACAATAGCAGGGCCACCGGATGCAGATCGTTGAGATGAAGCCTCCGGATATAGCCCGCTGGCCCGCTGTGGAACCCTGGCTTGGTTAATACCTTCAATGATATAGGGATAATTCATTTGAATATTTCGCGTGGTATAGGGATCGATCACGATCTCATTACCTGTTTCATTAACCAGCATCGGGTGCCCGGGGATCCCGGTGAATGATTGTTGGTAAGGAATACCGTTATATGCCTTTCCATCTTGCTGCCCGATGACATTATATCGACCGGTTGCTGCTGCAGGAACCTTTTGGCCCAGGATATAACCGATCTGAATTGCACCAAGGGCTGCAGTGATTATACTGAGCACGATCCCCACTCCGGGACCGGCGCTAAGCGCTGAAGCAACCGCAGTGGCGACACTGATCAAAGCATTGAACAAAGCAACTTCTTTGTTCCTTACAGCCTGATCATGCTCCATTTTCTTCTTTTTATTATCCAGGTCCTTGTCCATTTTATCGACCTGCGAATCATATTGCTTTTGAGTAATCAGTTTGGCATCGAGTTGCTTCTTTAAGTTTGCTTTCTTCTTGTTATTTGCATCTTCATCCTGCTTTAGCTGCTGGTTCTCGGCATCTGTTTGCATGGAAAAGATAGCAGTCAGACCATCGACAGCGCCTTTTGCCAGGGAGATAGCATCATCGGCTAATTTTTTGGCTGTCTCTTTGGAAAGTTGAAGCTGTTTTGCTGCAACTTCTTCGGATATCTGCTTTTTGATTTTCGCAGTTTTCTGCTCATCTCCCTGGTTTTCTTCCAGCAGTTTTTTGTACCTGGCATTGACCTCCATCTGAATCTTTTCTTTGCCAGTAGCAAGATCAGTATCAGACTTTAATTTCATACTCTTCAGGTCTTCCTCAAATTTTCCATCACCTGATTTGATTGCTTTATTAGTTTCTTCATTCCTGGCGATTTTAAGAGCATTCAGATCATTAGAAACCTGTATAATCGCCATTGATTTTTCAACTTGTGCCTGCTTGATCTTATGTGCATCACCATTGGCAAGCAACAATTCCTGCTGATAACGATATTCAATCGCATCAAGGATTTCTTTTTGTAAATCATCATACTTCTTATTAATCTCATATACCTCCCTATTGGTGATAGACATACGGGCAACACGCAAATTCTCATGGATCTGTGTGATCCTGTCTGCAAAATCCTTTTCCGCTTGTTCGAGAACCTGGTTTACCTGTTGTTTTTTTTGAACCTCAAGGTTATCAATTTCAGTATTTAATTGCGCCTTCTGTTCAGGTTTGAGCATTTTCAAATTATCACGCTCAGCCATAAACTCCTTGAGTTTTTTGATCTCAGCATCATACTTATCATTCACGGTTTTAATTTCCTGCTCAGTCTGGGAAAGTTTGTCCGCGAAGTTCATCTTCTCAATATCACGAGCAGATTCCATTATTCTATTGTAGTCATCCGTGAATTTCTGAAGTTGCTGCAATGAAGTTTCTCTGCTTTTAAGTTCTTTCGCAGCTGCGCGGGCATCTGTTTTTTCCTTTTGACTTGCACCCTGTACAGCTCCATCAGAAATGATCTTGTTCAATTCTTCAACCGTCATTTTGGTAAAATCAAGGATTTTTTCAGGATCAGTATTTAAATCCCCACCAGTTTTTGCCGTAATCTGGGTTAATGTAATGCCAAGATCTTTGATCAATTGATTTTTTGCCTGAAGCTGAACAATTACTTTAGCTTGTGCCGCAGTTTCTGCATCCAGGGCTATTTGATAAGATTCATTCCTGGGACCTTTATAAATCTGATCAAGTTTATCCATCTTCTGCTTAAAAGTAAAATGAATATCATACAATACGTCTGATAGTTTTTTTGCCTGCGCCAATGTCTCAGCAGCATCTTTTTCATTTTGCTTTTTAGCCTTTTGTTGTAATGAGGTCAGATAATCTGTCATATTTTGCCTAATTTTATTCTCCAATTCCACTCGTGCCATCCTGGCTTTTGCAAGCGCATCATTGGCATTATCTACCTTCTCTGATTCTTTCTGAATTATAATGGTATTGACCATCTGATCATTGTAAGCAGCAAGGTTTGAAGTCAACTGTTGGTAGGAAATGTTTTCTGCATTCAATCCTTTTGTAACAGATGGTGCCAACGTTTCCAGTTCCTTATATAATTTGTTCCTTGCTTCGGCTGTCAGGTTCGCATCAGTAATTGAAGCGGCCAGATAATTAACCCGGTTCTGTTCTTCTTCCAGTTTTTTCGATACAGGTATTTCAATCCATTTTTTAAATGTATCAAGCATCGAAGTGGCATCTTTGATTATTCCACTGAACATACCTCCGGATCCAAGAACAAATTCACCTATTGTTCTCTGTAATGCCTTCCATGATTTACCCAAAAGGTTGACCATACCGTCAACCGTTTTCATATCCCTTTCTGCAACCCCTGAATATTTTTTCTGGATGAGATCAATGGCTGCCCCATTATATAACTGTTCTTTTGAAAGGTCTTTAAAATCCTTGGAAAGCTTTCCAAGACCTTTTGAGAGTTTCCCTTCCATGGTGCCATCAAGTTGCTCAACAGCTTCCTGCAATGATCCACCGGTCACAGCTGCAAGGTTAGTTGCTGCCTCTATTGTTTTTTTAATCTGATCAGGGGTTCGTTCCTGGATAGCAAGGAACTTTTCCGCCTGCTCTATTTCCATCCGGCTATAAAAGGTGCTGCCTGCTTTTTGTTTTGCTAAATTGATCAGGTCCTGTTGAACATCCTTCTGTCCGTTCAGTTCCATCAACAACACCTTTTCCGCATCCCTCAACTCAATTGCCGACTTGATACCATCCTCGACATAATCCTTAACTGCTGAAGCAACCTTTTTGATTCCTGAAGAAGCCAATTCATAAATTCCTATACCTCCTGCAATGCCAAACATATCACCAAGGATCCCCTTGGCAACTTTTCCTTTCCCGGAAAGCTCACTGATCCTGGCATTAATCTCATCAAGCGTTTGCTTGTACTTTGCATATTCAGGGGAATTGGCAGGGAGATTCTTCACAAGCATATTGAACTCCTGTTGTTTTTTTCGAAGTTCATTCAATGATAAGCCGGTCAATCCAATCGAATCCAGGATTGAATCCATCTGTGTTTTGATAGAACTCAGTCGCTTGGTTGCCTGGATCCATTCATCGGTACCCTCTTTCATCCCTTTCATGGATTTCGTGATATTGCGGGCTTCGTCATCCAATACACGAAGTGATTTGCGTGCCTGATCATTATTGATAATGATTTCAAGCTGAAGGCGGTCAACTTTTAGACTCATGGCGGATTTCAAGTATTTGTTTCAGCCGGTTCTTTTCTTCTTCCGAGAAATCGGTCGAAAGAACTGACAAAAGGTGATTAATTGATCCATAAACTGTTTTCGCGTACCATCGGGTGTCCTTTTTCCTGGTACGTTTTCTATTTTCACGCATGCCCCACAGCATGACATTGGTATTTGGTTTGGAAAATATCCTGGTGTTTTGTGATTTTTTGAACCAGTTTATTTCTATCGCACGCCCATAGGAGAAGAATGAAATAAGCAGTACCGGATCGATCCCATACTTACTTACTGAAAAATCGATTGAATTCAGCAGATCCTCGGATTTGATCAGGTCCTTGTTTTCAATTTGTTCCCGAAGCAGGTCACAAACACGCTCACCGTGCAATTCAAGAGTTCGCTCGATGAAGAGAAGTTCTATTTCACTATATTTTCCATCCATTGCACAATGATAAATAAGGCAGCAGGCGAATTAAAGGACATAAAAAAACCCGCTTGCAGGGGCGGGTCCTTGGGTGGCAACCTTTGTTACGGAACGGTAGACACTTTGACAGTACCATTGGAAGAAATGTACAAACGGTACTTTGTACCCGCTCGATTATAAAGAACGATTCCGGTGGTATCCGTGGTTTCAAGATGCGTAACGGTGGCCGTGGTGGATCCCAGAGTGGTAATGGTAGCTGTAGTAGATCCCAGGGTAGTAATTGTGCCGGTGGTCCCGAGTACTTTGGTAAATGAACCGGTACCATTAATCTTAAACCATCCTTTATTAACCCTTCCGACAAGCAGGGCGCTGGTACTATCCATGGTCGTACCAATAGTGAACCAGTCGGCGTTGGCATAGAGTTTCCAAATTTCCATCGAATTGGAATTGTAAATGGCTATATAAGGATCCCAATGATTTGGATATCCTATTAACCCAAGCGGTGTTTCTCCGGAGACAGACATGATAGATACTTTCGAGGTTGATGCATTGCCCCCGATACCAACTTTGTCGGTTGAAACCTTCAGGTGTATGTCACCCTGGTCTTTGATGAATGGATTCTGCGCCGTTGTCATCAATCCGGCTATCAGCAGGATTGTAAGCAATGTGATGATCTTTTTCATGATGTTTTAATTTTAGGGTTGAGAATTAATTTTGGCAAACATAAAATCGCAGCACCATTGTTTAAAGGACATAAAAAAACCCCCGTCGGCTTGACAGGGGTTTTGAATAAACGATATGTAGCAGATTTAAGGCCGACCGCTGCTAACGGCCACCCTTAAAACACTTTTAAACGCCAAAGAAGTACGGCCACTCCGGCCAGGATCAGTAGAATGATTATTGCAATGCACCACCCGGGAAGACCGGTCCTTTCAACGGTCTTATCCTTGAGCGCCTTATCCGTTTTTGAACTGAGCTGCTCATTGCGGGCGATGTTCGTGTTTCCCTGGTCTTTTTTTTGCTGGTCCTGTTGCTGAAACTCCGTTCGTTTTATTTGCCTGGTAAATTTTACAGGAACGGAGACTTTGATCATTGTATCCTTTTTACCGTTAGGAATATCAATCGTAATCCAAGCTTTGACAGTTGTATCACAATCTTCCGTGGTTACGGTTTCTGAAGTAGTCTTAGTACTGGTATTGGTTTCTGCCTGCGTGTTGGTTTTAGTCTCTTCAGCTGACTTGGCTTGTATCTCTTCCCTGGTTCGCTCCTGGTGGATCTGTTTGGTCGTGCTGCATGATTGCAGGATCAAAAAGAAAATGATTGCGGCAAACAATATGAGTTGCCAATCCTTTGGGAATACTCCGTTTGATTCTTTCATTTTATATCGAATTTGAATTTCAATTCTCCATGAGTAAACAACCATGCTTCCGACATGCGCCGCCTGATCAGGCCGGGTTCCACTTTCCCCGCTGCCAAAATCCATCGGCCGAACTGTCTTTCAATGGATGGATCCTGAGGGTTTTTATTAATCACCTTGAGCAGGGTTGAATTTCTGAAAGCAAGTACGCCCAGGTTATAGGTAAAGCTCACCAGGGCATCGAACTGGTCCTGGCTGATGTCAGCAGTTACCGCATAGGCAACCGCGCTCTCAGCCGTTGCCAGGTCATGTGTGAGGTACTCATAAGCCTGCTGTTCTGTGATGACATCCCCGGGCATCACGCGCTCACCTCCAGAATACCGGGTGGTACCCATTCCGATGGTCCATTTTCCTGCAGGACATTTGTAAGCTTGCAGGAAGTTGCGGAAATTACCCGCACATTCAAACTCTTCGATCAGGGAAAGACAGTTTTTTGAAACCCGGGTGATTTTTGTCATTTTTTGGCCTTTTTTTGACGTTTTACGGTATATTCTTCATCCGATTCGGTATGTTTTTGGAATTTACTGGTATATTCTTCATCCGGATCGGTGATATCCTCGATTGTTTCCGTGCTTTTTTTCTTCAATAATTTTAAAATCCGTTTGAAAACAGGTTCATTTGTGATCCTGGTAATGTTCTCGAAAATGGATTTAAGCTCGACAAAACAGATAAAGCCGGCCGTGAGGCATGCAATGTTTGCCCAGGACAAATGAAATGTGTGTTCCATCATCCAGGCTACCATGACGGCAATGGTATACCAGAGGAATTTAAAAACTGTTTTGCGCAATTTATTGCTCTCGATCCTGCCACCTTCTTTAACAGATGCCCATATCCCAGAAACCGTATCCAGGGCAAGGAAAATGAGCATGACATGCACCATTTCGGCAATTGGCGTGAAATATGCAACGAACAGGATGGCCAATTTTGACCACAGCGAACTAATCGATATCGCATAGATATTTTCTGGAAGCATAGGAGGCGGATATTGAATTGAGCGTGACATTTATAAATATTTAAAAACCATTTGTTTTAATTCCAAAACTTAACGAGTAACCATTGCAACCAAGGTAGTTCCGCTCCCTATCGACGTGCTGTTTCCCGCGAACTATTTGTTTCATCAAATCAGATGCAGCTCTGTATTTTTCATCCGAATAATATTGATCACTGCCCTGACCGTTTTCAAGCTCAAGCATCATCGTCCTGACAGATTTCATGGTGTTTTGCGTTGACTCTCTTTCAAACATGATATCCCCGGAAGTTTCATCGCGGGGATCTATTTTCATAAGCACATATATTACACATGTATCAATATCCCCGTGATTGTCTTCATTGTCTGCAACCAAATCGGCAGATGGAGTAACCACGACAAGGTAGGTATGCCTATCCTCAAAATCTTTAATTTTCTGGGATAGTTCAGACTCATCGTCAACCATGTGAACGCATTCAATGATATCGATTTCTTCTGCGATATATTTCCAAAAATCCCTGTATTGACGAACTGGTATCATGTTTTCTTGCTTTTTTCTTCCATTTCCTGCATTTGCATGACAACTTGGTATAACCTGATCATGATATCCCACAAATTGGTATTGTCGGTTTGCTCGATATTCCCAAAAACCCCGGTCTCTGTCAAACTATAAAGCAACCCTACAAGTCCGACATCTGCCTTCGTGGAACCATCTTCTTCCTTCATGTACAGTTTTGAAAAATCAAGTTCGTTGCCATCAACCTTTGGTTTTCCGGTTTTTAAATAATCTTCGCAGGCAGAAAAATAAATAAACACGGCATACCGGAGATGGTATGGAAACCGGGAAATTCTTATAACGCGGCGCAACAGATATATCGGATTGCTTTTCGCCTTGAATGGAATACGTTTTTCCCCGTCACTGCTGCCAAAATACTTCCTGATGCACCAAAGGATCTTTGTTGGGCGGTAAAGAACAGCCACCAAATGATTAAGATCATCTTCCTTGTTTTCCTGGGCGAATGCTTTGAAAAATCCCCTGGCGGTGCGATATTCGCAATAGGTCAGATTTTCAAAACAGCTTTCAGGTCCATAATAATTAAGGATCCTTGGGACAAAATTCCTGACACTTTTCAGCATGAACTCCCTGACCGGTCTTCCCTCATTGTGATGCTCTTCAATAAAACATTCCATCAATTCCGAAATCCTGGCAAGATTTGTTTCACAGGCAGCTTTCTTTTCCTGACTTTTAAAATGATATCTAAATCCGGTTCCGCGAATATCCAGGAGAATGTTCACGAGGATTATTTTGAATTGATCCTCATTGATCTTCCCTGAAATATATTGAAGCACATGAAACAAATATCTGACAAACTGCTTATTTGTCATCTCGTCGATTTCGCTTGGAAGATCGATGATGATTTTTTTATCTGGTATTTCGATTTTGTGCATTACAGCCTTACATATTTTTTTTGCGGATCAATTCTTTCCTCCGGTCCCACGGGAATAAATGTCTCTCCAGCTGCAGCAAGGTTTAACCTGGTAATATGTTCCTGCAGTTTTAAGAGCTCGCGCATTCCATCCTTTTCCAGGGATGATGCAATCTCATTGCGATCTTGTTTCCCGGCAGGGATTTTGCCTTTTACGACATTCTCGGTTATGTTGGAAAAGATTCCTGCAGGAAGAATTTCAGAGGAAAGCCTTTTCACGGCAACGCTGAGTGCAAGCAGCGCCATGGGGGGTCTTATTTTGTCCAGGATAAGCAAATTTGCTTCATTCAGATCACCATCAAGATACTGCTCAAGGATCTCTGTGTACCTGGTATCAGAAATACAGGAAAGGATTTCATTTTTCTGCGTGCGCAGCATAAATGGTACAAGAGCCAGGAACGTCAGCCTGCTTCCGCCAATATGGAACACTTTTTCAAACTCCGTAACATTCGGTATTAAAATTGTCCTGGTTGCCTTAAAAGCTTCGGAGGTCCCCCATGGGATGAGCAGATCATCATCATCACCATAAACGGTGTCGATATTTTCATCAAGGAATTCCAAAAGCGCATCAATTGCTTCATGTTCCAAGGAAATCAGGTTCTCATTATCCTTCTCAATCTGCCATTCAAATGCCGGTTTCTCATTCTCTGAAACAAATATCTGCCTACCTTTTTCGCTATGGGTAAGGTCGGAACTGGGAACATACCGGCGATAGGCGTGGATGGCAACCGGATATTGAATCCGGGTAACAAGTTCATCCAGGATTGCATATTCCGGATGATCTTCATCAGTTTCTGCCTGGAAGTTTTCAGAGATATAATGATCCAGGGCTACCTTGAACACTTCTGAACCAATGATTTTTTTTATATCGCGCTCTGCAAATCCAATATAGGATTTAAGGTTATCGAATCTTAAGGACCTGTAAACAAATCCGATCAATCCTTTAATCTCAAAAGAGCCATTGTCTGTTTTATTGAAAATCATGGTGCCGGAGTTTAAGGTTTTGTGGCTTGTTTTGAATTGCCGGTATTGGTCCCTGAATCCTGGTTCTTTATCCGGTCTGTAGGACTGGTCTGCGATTCAGTAAGCAGCACATCATGGTAAAATCCAAGGCGTAATCCTTTGCCAGGGAAATTGGCATTTATGGCCATGTTGATGTCCTTCATCACGATTCCTTCCGGGATATCGACCCCGGTGGCCAGGTAAAGCTTGAAAGCATACAGCTGCTCGGATCCACTGGGAAGGTTGCCATCCTTGCTCAGGTTGCTCAGGGCCGGGTGCAAACCGATCCCAGAAGTAGTCTGGAACAATGCCTCATTGGCAATGTTGATCTGAGCATCAATGAAATCTTTTACCTTCTGGTCAAGGGCGGTAATCTTCCAACCCACATAGCTATTGCCAATTTCATCGTATGCAGTAGCTGTGGATACAAACTTTCCTACCTTGTCATTTCCGGCCAGGGCAATTGAAAAAGATTCCATCACCTTATCCTGTGCATTTTTGAAAATATCTTCAGTGAACGGAGTGCCATTATTTTCGCAGTTAAGCATTATTTCATCACGCATCTTATCCCAATATATTGCAGGTACCTCAATATGGTATTTGATGGCCATCGAATTGTCGTTAAAATTCGACAGCAGCTTGGGTATGGAAGATGAAAGCCTGATCCAGTTCAGGGATCCGTGGATCGGGCTGCGTGAATACTCATAATCCAGGGCAAAGGAATAAAGATTGGAATACCGCATGGAAACCGGGTTTAAAAACGGGGTAGCTGGATCCAGTACCGGGTATTTCCTGAGTCCGTTTCTCCATGGCTGACGGAAATCGCCGACGATGATATTGTTAACCTGGTTGTTTTCATCAGGCCATTCCAGGCGGGAATACATCGAAGAAACATGCTCGAGCTTCGTAATGATCGGTTTTTCTCCGATTCTGACGCCCTTATTACGATAAAACTTCGAAAAATGGCCATTCATGGTCCGGAATTCGATGCAAGCCTTAAGTAAGTAGTCTTCATAATCCCATGAATCGAGCCATGCCTGAATTTCTGGATCAGAAAGCCAGTACTTGACCCTTCTTCCTTCCTCGAATTTCAACTTGTACAGTGCCGGTCCCTGCCCATAAAGGAGCTGCGCCTGCTTGTTCAGGATCTCCGGGGTGAGGTTATTCTCATCCAGGATCAACCTAAGCTCATCAGGATAGCTGTTTTCCAGTCCGTTGGCCACGATCTCGAATTCCCCGATCCTGGTAGGCATGAGTTGCCTGGTGTTGGTATAGAAAGGCAGAACAGAAGGACTCGCCATCTTGAAGGACCCGACTACGTCGAATGCATAAACTCCTACCGGAGTAATTCCGAAGGCCTTATTCCCTTCCCGGATGATCTTTACATCCGGATTTTTTACCTCAGTCATGCTTTATCAGTTAAGAATAACCTTTTTGTCATCAAAAAACATGATCAGCATCTGCCAGCAGATCCTTGGCGAGCCAATCTCTTCATCGAAATAGAAAATCTTGTAATCTGCGTTATCCAGGTCATCACCTTTGGCAGATGGGCGCAGATGGGCGGATTTCACGTAGCGGATCCCTTCACAGGTATTTTTATCCCTGTTCAAAGTAGAATGGACAAAGGAAAATGACTTGCCCTCCTGGGACAATTTCCTCATTTGCCTGATTGCTTCATACAGATCTATTGTTTCTGCTGTGATCATGAAGCAAACATATTCCATGGGCTGTTTTTTTCAAAGGACACAACCAAAGGGGAGTATACGACCAGAAAAAAAGGGAGTCCCGTTTTAAGGGACTCCCTTGGGAAGCTTAGAAGTTGATTTTGTTTTCAACTTCGGCAATGCTTGCGTCGAAAGCTGACTTGAGAAAATCAATTACTTTCTTGATTCCAGGGGTGAAGCTGGTGGTGAAGACGTTTCCGTCTGAATCACTGAGCCTCATGGAACAATTGAAATCATTGGAAGCGGTTTGAAATCTCTCAATTTCGCTTCGGGTCTGCACCAGCTTCGCCCTTTTTTCAACGATGAGCTGCAAGTTCTCCACCTTGTTGATCTTTTCGGCAAGGGTGAGCTCCTTTTTAGGTTCAGGTTCCGGCTTTTTTTCTTCCGGAATCTTGAAACTGGGAGTTTGAACCGGCCTGATAATGGTGAGACCGGTCTTCTCTTGTGAATTTGCCCCGCCATTGGTGGGTTTCAGAACTGCTGAACTGACTTTTGTCATTGTGTTCGCCCCTGCCCTGGGGACTTATTTAGGCATATGGCTTCGCCTGGTTAATGAAAAATTTATGCCTTCAGCCACAACCGTAATGAAAATTCTGGAACAAACGTTCAGGTCACGATCAGCATGATCTGAATGAACCCAGGGGGCGGCATATCCATCAGGAGGCCGCGTTTAGTGACACGACATTTTTATGAGGTTACCTTTGCATAAAATTTTGAGTATGATGTGCGCTGGCCATGGCTTTTTCTTTGCTGGCTTTCTTTTTTGCCATGATCCTGAAAAAGAAAGCCGCCCGGCGCAGTCCTTCAGCGAGCATAAAAAAAGGGACTGGGTTTTCCCAGTCCCAATAATCCAATCGTTATAGACCAGGATCAGCATCAGAATAGCAATTTCCATTGCAGTCAACATCCAGTTCCCATGGTTCCAGAAATGAATCTTCTTCATCATCATCTTGATCGTCGATGAAATTTTCCCCATCGAAACGGTAAAGTGGATTCGTTTCCTGAACCATTGCCATTTCAGCTTCCTGTTTTTGAACGGATTCCTTTATTTCAAAGGTCTGAGAGATATCGAAAACCCGGGCAACAAGGAATTTGTCCAATTCTTCTTCCGTGGTTCCATCCTCTTTTTTAGTTTTGACCATTGCAGGGATGAAAATAAAGTTGCCGTGTTGACCTTTTTTTACGCAACGGCCATGTTTCAGCCATTGTTTGAAACCACCAACCACGGTAAATTTAATTTCAGACTGAAAAGCAAGGAAAATACAGTTTGTTTCCGAAAGTATTCTGCCTTCAGGATTCATGACCGGCATCGTTTCAGCAATAGCGATACGTGCGTTGTCATCAAGATTTTTGAAATAGGTAAGAAAATCTGTTTGTAAGGTATTCATTGAATTCGCCCCTGCCCTGGGGACTTTTTAAGGCGTCTGGCTCAGCCTGATTAAAAAAATTTATGCCATCAGGCCATAACTGGAATGAAAATTCTGGAACAAATGTTCAGGTCACGATCAGCATGATCTGAATGAACCCAGGGGGCGGGATATCCATCAGGAGGCCGCGTTTAGAGACATGATATTTTCATGAAGTTAACTTTGCATCAAATTTGAGTAATAAGTAGTGCGGTGGCCACCGTGTTTTTCTTTGCAGCTTTCTTTTTCTGCGGTGATATCAAAAAAGAAAGCCGCCCTGAAGCGATGCACTTTGCGAGCATAAAAAAAGCCCCGGGATTTCCCGGGGCTTACTGTTATCTTGAGAACATTTTCAAAAACTGTTCCCATTCGAAATTTATTTTGATTGGATCCGATATTTCCATCACCTGGAGATATCCCGGGTAGTAAATATCATCCATCATTTGCCTGAACGCTTCATATAGCTTTTCCATTATAACCTCCCTTCATCAGCAAATGAAAAAAAACGATCCTCTCCAAGGATCAGGTGGTCCAGAACAGTGATTTCAAGAAGGTCCCCGGCAGATTTAATCTTCTTTGTAATTCTTTCATCTGCCTCAGAGGGGATTAATTGGCCACTGGGGTGGTTATGTGCCAGGATGATGTTTGAAGCATTGGCAAGCAGCGCGGCCTGGAATATTGCTTTTGGATCAACGACGGTACCACTGACACCTCCCTGGGAAATGCAGCGATAGCCAAGAACCTTATTTGCCCTGTTAAGCAGTAGGATGTAGAACGACTCATACAGGTCAATCTGGTCATTCCAGATGCTCCTGAAGATGTCGTGTGCGCTGGTCGAGCTGTTGATTTTCTGACGCTCGGAAGGGCGAACGGTGTTGTGATAGACGATGCTTACCTCATCGACGGTCGAGTTGAACAAGTTCATTGTTTTCATACGGCAAATTGTTTTATGCAGCCGTTTATGGCCGCTGGTTAATAATGAAATTATGCCGTAAGGCTCTCACCGAGGGGAATAAATAATGTCAATGGGTGCGTGTCACGATCAGGATGATCTGAAGAAACCTGGAAGGCGAAAAGTTCCATCAGGAGTCCGCCCTTGACAGTTTTAACCTTCGTTTCCCCGCAGGTAACTTTGCATGGATTTCGAGTATTAAGTAGTGCGCTGGCCAGATCGGTTTCTTTTTCGCTTCCTTTTACTTTGCCGTTCAAACAAAGAAAAAGGAAGTCGATTTTTACGACATCCTTCTCCTTCAGCCCAACATTAAAGTAAAACTTTAAGTAAAAATCTGCCTTTATGCCTTAAAATCCGTTTTTTATCCTGTTTTGGTCAGCTTTTCAAAAAGCTGAAAGGTAATTCCAGACGACCCGCCCTGCCGCCGGATGGCACGTGACGAGGGGCTGCAAACCGGAAATATGACAAAAGCCAAATCCCACACAGAGGTACTCCCGCCCTTGCGGAAATCCCACCATTTGTAAGCAATGCAATGAATGTTAAGGGATCAGATGTTAAGCGAGCCAAAGGTAAGGCCACGCTTCTGCTTGGCTATGGCAAGCCACTTCTGCCTGCACAACAGGTACTTGAATGCATCACACATATTGATTGACTCCATAGCCAAACGGGATGGGGATAGTTTGTCCCCTGTCTTGACCTTCTGGATCTCACCATTCTTGCCCTTGACAACAGGCGTAATCTCGAGCTGACTCTTGAGTTCCTTGCACTCAAACTTATCGATCAACAATTTGGGTAATCGTTTATCCTTCTCTCCCATCAGGATGTTCATTAGGTTGAACTCATCACTGTGATAGATGTTACCCTGCCCCTGGCTCATCAGCTGCACGATCCAACCCGTACGCTTGCCCGCCTTGTCATATTCGATATCATGCTTGATCAGTGAGGCAAAGTCACGTTTGATCTTGTGGTATTGATTCGTGGCCCTGTCATGGTAAAGGTGCAGCACCTTGTGCTTATGTGTTGCAAAGAAAGCAATGAACTGATCAGAGAGTTCACGTATGGACTCAGGGTTGATCGTGTACATATTCTTCAGTATACGATAGTTGATCCCCTGCTCCTGCCCCAGTACCAGGCTCATCATGTTGCCTGCATCGAACCCACCCTCAAGGATTTTGTCATGCAGTATATACTTCAACCCCTGGGATGTTTGTGATACATTATCTCGGATGCCAAACTGATCATAGTAGTCGTAGTTGTAGCCATCCATGTAGAAATGCTTATCTGCCAATGCACCATAGAAACGGGCACCTTTCTCCAGAGTTTTTTTAATGGATAGCACTGCAGTCTTAAATTCTTCAAATGACAATGATGCCAGCAGGTTTTGAAAATACTTCAGTGTGAGGATATCGGCATTGGCAAAGGAACTGACAATGTAGAAAAATGTACTGTCCTGGCGAACCTTGCGGATACGTTCCATCCATCGTCCCTGGTTCTTTCGGATATTCTCAATTCGCCTGGGATCTTCATTGTTTTTTTCTGCGAAATGAAGCTCCAGGTTAATTTCATTCAGGATGATGGCCGCTTGAACGATCCGGGTGATCTGCTGCTTGTCCATATTCTTTTCCATCCTGAGCATCCAGTCACTTTCTCCCACTGAAGGATCTGCCATGTCAGAGCAAAATGTCTGACCCATGAAATAATTGGAATGACCATAGAGGGCATAATCACCCCGCAGCGTAGGGAAAAGCTTATTCAGCTTTTCTTCCTGCAGGTATTTTTCTTCGTCTCCGAACTGATGAATCACCGATATCCCCGCGTTCGATGACGGTCTGTCCAGGGATGTAAGGAAGAATTTACAACCATTGAATGTTGAAATGGTGTGCCGGTAAGAAAAAGTCTTGATCATCGGCTTTGGCCAGTGATCAGGAGGGTCAACATCAACAACGAAATGGTAATTTTCAAGGAATTTCTGACGTTCCTCCCAACCTACCAGGATGGCAGGAACGATGTTAGTCATCAGGTTGACATAAGTATCTGAAACAAAAGCGAAACTTGCCCTGGGCATGTCGTAGATAACATCGATGGATCTCTTGGCAAGGATCTCTGTACTCTTGGCCAGGCCACGGCCACCAATGATATAAAGATTGGTCGGTTTGATCAGGTCCACCAGGGTGGTCAACCAATTTGAATATCTGATATCGGCTTCTTCTGCAGTTATTTTATTCCTGATCATTGTCCAACAGTTCAAATGGTACATCCTCGATCATGCCTTCACGCTTATATTTCGTTTTCTGGCGCTCCGTGATGTCCAGGTTATCAATAAAGGCTGCGAGATCATTGCGGTTTGCCTCAGGGAGACCGATATCCTTCATTTTGATCGTATATAATACCGGCCGGCGATCCAGCAGCGCATCCGGGATCTCATGCGGCTTGTCTTTTCCAACACCACGAAGCTGCGCGGCATCCATGGTCATGCGACGCCAGGTCTCCATGTCGCCCATTTCATAACAGATCATGGCCATCTGGTCCATCCGGTCGGCATAGATATTTGCCCAGGCTTCAACCTTTACCGGGTTATCCAGGTTAAAAAAGTTCAGAGTTTCATAATAGAGTTGCATTGCCTGGTGTTTAGACAATTTCGGCCACTGCAGACAAACGGCATTGATGACGTAACTCTTCGATTCATATTTGTTATGCAGGCAGCGGATGAAATCCACCTGTTCATAGAACTGAACGACCTTTGCCGGCAAATTCTTGGTCTCTCCCCGCTCGATGAGCGCCTGCAGCTGCTCATATTCGCTTTTCTCTTCTTCTAGGAAAACTTTCTTCTTGAGGTTTTCAAGTTTCTGGTGGTTTGCATCCTTCTTCCACTGCTGAATCGAGGTAAGGTTGCCATCCCGGGCACGTTTGAGATTGGCTTTGTCAATCTCGGCCTGGGTGACCAGCAGCCCCCGGTCGTAATGATACCGGACCTTGGATTCTGTGTTGTTGAATTCCTTCTGAAATGCATTCCCATCCACATCGAGGTACATAGCGATTTGTTTCACGCTATAGTTGATCGCGGCGAGCTGTTCGATCTCTTTATACTGTGCCGGGGTTAATTCCATGGAGGATTTCGTTTTTACGGAATTCAAATACTTTGCTGTTATTCAGGAAAACATATTGCTCATGCTGGGCGTTCTCGCCCCAGTTGCCGGATCCTTCAACAATGAACCGGTGATCACTGCATTGGATCAGGGCGATCTTTGCGTGGTTCCAGGAGTAGATGACCCTGACCGGTTTTGTTTCCACCAGGGCCATGAGGTGATCATAGACCTTTGGAAGCCGGCTGCGGATGGAATCACTGATAAAAATGTCAACTGAAAGGATCAAGCCTTTGTCGATCAGACGCACCAGCGCGTCGATGATCCGGATGTTGATCGAGTAGGTTGCAAGGATCAGCTGCTGAATCGGTCCACATTCTTTGATGATGAATGGGATGAAGGTAAATGCATTGAAGGAATTGACGGTCCAGAGGAAGAATATCTCACCATGACCAGGGATCCGGCCTGTCAGGTCCTTGATGGTTTCAATACGCTGCTCGTGCAGCTGCAGGAAACGCTCAATGAGGATCCCGGACTTATCAGGGGGCTGCTGATCATCAGTCGGATCCTCCATCTCGCCGATATTGAAATATTTTTTCACTTATAAGTGAAGTAAACGGTTAACTTCTGAAAGTTCATGCTCCATTTCCCGGATGCGCTCCTGGCGTTTTAATGTCTCTGGATGACTTGGCTGGCGGCGTAAGTTCGCTTTATTTTTGACCAACCGGTTGCCCAGGTTTATTTTAAGATTTACCAGATCACCGGTCTTCATGCCTCGGATTTCATCTGTGCGTTTTAGCCTGGCGAAAATAGGATGATTGCCCAGTACTGATCCTTTTTCCTTGTAATGGTTCAGCTCCTGCCAGATGCTCCGGTTCTCCAGGTAATTTTCAACCGTATCTCTTGAAGCTTTATGGATTTCAGAATGGGTCCGGGCGGTAAACAGGCAGTCATGCCCTTGCTTATAATTGTCATAAGCAGTGAGCATGTCTGCAACGAGGATCTTCGACTCAGGAGGGCAATCGCTTTGCCGCAAAAAGGGGAATTCTTCCCGGATACGGAAGGCCGGTACTGAGTTTAATGCTACTTTTTGCGGCTCGCTTTTTTTTCTGCTGCTGCAGGAGCCTGTTTGATCATTTTCCCGGAAGCGGGAACATGATCCTCCGGAGCATCACCAGGATCGCAGGGTACAATCACCTTTTCATCAGGTTCATTTTTGGAAATTGGCTGAACCAGGATATCGTGGAGATCCTCCCGGGATATGCCCGCAAGCTCGCGCAGCTCTTCATAAACTATACCGGTCATGTAATCACTCTGCGGGTGGATGTTGAGTTGTTTTTTCAATGACAACCGGTTGCTGTGTTTGATGACAAGCGCCACACCAGCGGCATGGCTGCGATCAGTTTTGAAATATTTTAAAATATCAGCTTTCATAACGTTGTTGATTAACCTTTTCGCAAACATATAACAGGCGCTGAGCATGGAAAAGGACATTAAAAAACCCGCCGCATACTGAGAGATGCGACGGGGAACACACACATGTTTATAAGACAATGTCAGGAATCAACCTGTTGAAGCAGCCGCTATTTCCGGCTTAATTCGATGAATTTGTACGTACTTGCACCGTTTTTGAAGGTCTTGAAAGTGATCTCTGCTCCGGCGATTGCGCTCCATGCAGTACCTTCCGCGAGCAGGAAGTCCGTACCACTGATGGCAGAAGGATAGGTTCCTCCGGATCCGATCAGGGTAAATACTTCTCCATCGACTGCATTGCTGCAGGTGGTGATGGTGGCGATTGCGGCTGAACCGGTCGTAAGCTGGTAACGTCCACCACCGGCAAGGGTAACGGAAGTTGCATTTGCGGCAACAGTTGCCACAACAGCGGTAAGAGTAAGCGTTCCCTGGTAATCGGCAACATCAGGACCTTTCTGCGTTGACTTGAAAGTGAACGTGGTTTTGTTCTTGTCCTTGTCGTCTTCTGATTTGAAGACCATCTGCAGCGGGGCACAGGGTGTCCCGTACAGATTTTTCTTGGAGGTCGAACAGCGCTCGATCACGATCATCACGTTTTTGTTCATCCAGTTGGCTCGGAACTCACGAATCTCCTGGGAATCTCCCGGGTGTTCGAATTCCACCGTCTGGGTGATGCCTTTGGCATCGGGATCCCCTTCACTGTCAGCACCGGCTTTGATCGTGTTCTGGGTACCATACAGTTTTACCATGTATGCACCCGAATTCATCACGATATTTCCGGTTATGACAATTCCATTGGCATCCCTGGAAGGCATGGTTGCAACATCATCCACATCAATGAGGACGATCTTGTCTTTCTTATCGCCACCGACACCTTTATTGTCTCCGGGCTTAGCGATATCTACTTTTACGTATGTCATTTCTCTAAAAATTTTTAGGTTGAGACTGGTAAAGCCAATGGGAGGGGATATCCCCTCCCGATTGTCTTATCCGCGTGCGATTTCGTAGAATTTACCATTTTCTGCTTTCTGGAGCGTGATCCAGGTACCAGCCGAAAGAGTCATTGCAGCGGTCAACACGAAGTTGCCCGAGTTTGCAATTGTAGAAGCATTGGTGCTGCTGCCGCCATAGATCGTGTAGACCTTGCTGACCACAGCATTGTCGAACGTGGTAATGGCAGTTGCCACAGTGTTGACAACGGTGATGAACTTGTCATTGCCGGCGACATCAGGCGAGGTATCATCAGCTGCGATTGCCGTGGCTGAGCTGCTGACAACTTCCCGTTTCAGTTCGATGAACTTGCCATCGCTCCTTTTCTTCAGGTACAGGATATCACCAACTGCCGGGGTCCAGGCTGCGGTGATCAGGGAGAAATTGCCGCTGGCGGCAATGGTCACGGCGTTGGTGGCATTGCCACATTTGAGGATCACTTCCTGGCCAACTGCACAGTCATCGATCGTGGTAATGGCAGTAGCCACAGAATTGGCCACACTCACCAGGGAAGTATGGTTCACTACCGAAGGGGAAGTGTCATTGGCATCCATGGAGATGAAATAATCAGCCGGTTCATCCACATCGTTGCAGAAGATCAGCTGGGTGCTGTAATCTGTCGGCATCTCGGCGGCAGAAGCGAACTTCTTTCCAACCAGGTACGCCCATACAGACTCACGCCAGTTTGACCAAACCTTGAGAGTCCAGTCCTGCTGCTCGATGCTGAAGTTGAGCATTTCGCCAGGTTTATCCTCAAACTGCTTGATGTTACCATCGAGCGTCCAGATCATGCGTTTGCTCGGAGCCATCCCCATCACCGGGATGATCTTCACGGAAGGAAATTCCTTCACGTACATGATATCGGCCTTGTAATCCTGGTTCAGGCCGTAGAGGGTCTCCAGGTTGGTATGGTAATCGCTAAGGGCATCTGTGCTCATGTAACAAACGATCCGGCCAGAGTCACGAAGAACTTCCGGGATCATCTTGGTCCCATTCTTCACATAAGCTGCGATGGTTGAAGGCGTCCATTCACCAAGGGCGAAAGGTTTCACCTTGAAAGCTGCAACCTGGTTCTTGATGAACTTCAAAAGTCCATTGGAAGCCTGAAGCGATGTGCCGGGAACATTCTGCGTCGGGTTCTTACGAACGCCACGGATTGAACGGATGGTTTTCTCGTTCTTGAGCTTTTTGGCAGTTTCAACCAGGATGTACTGGATGAATGACCACTTCATGGTCGATGATCCTTCGCGGTTCAGGAAACCGATCCAGGTTTTTTCAAGTTCTTTGAGCTGTGTGAACTTGTGCACAAACATCACATCGTACATTGTGAGGATCTCTGCCTCGAATTTGTAACCGCCCTTTACCACATTGTCAAACGAGCTGTTCACCGGGGTGCCGTCAGCCTGTGAGAAATCATCGGTAAGGAACATGTTCACCAGGGCAGCCTGATCCTGGTATCCGGATTCCGTTGGGAAGATCTTCTCCAGATCAGGAATTTCGGTGAGGAAACTCTGGATGCGGTCCTGCATCCTGACGCGGTAGTAATCTCCCAGGTCACTTTTCAGTGAAGCATAATCAAGAGAAGATGTTGCCATGGGGACAACAATAGACAGGCCATGAGCTGCAGCCATAGCAGCATAAGCTCTCTGGTTGTATCCATGTGCATCATCGATGGCCATGAATGAATTGCTTTGGCCGAAGAGGTGCGAATCAGTTCCTGATGGCACCCACTTTTTGGGATCTGTATGCATACCAGAGGTATTTGCGGCCGGATCATCTTCCGGCTTTTTGGTGAGTGTGGCAATAATGCCATCCTTTTCGGTAACGATACCGGCGAGCCTGTCTTTTTCAGCTTTTTCAGCGACCAGGTCGCTTGCTGATTTTTGATGGGCTGCCTTCAGTGTTGTATTTTCGGCCACAGCTGCCTGAAGCTTGGTTGTCATTGCGGTAACCATGGCGGCGATGGTGGCGTTGTCCGAGGTATTACCCTCCGGATCCTTGGATAGAGCTGCAGCGAACTGGCTGGTGAATTCCTCACCAAACTCAGCCTTCAGCTTCGTCTGTTGGTCCTCAGTCAAAATGCTTTTACCATCCTTATCCTGGGCAAATGCCTGGATACTGAGGAATGCCAGAATGGTCGCAAAAAATTGTTTCATGGGTTTTTTAAAATTTTAGTGATTTTGATTGATTGATGATTTTATTTTTGAGTCCTAACTGATAGGCTTTGGTAAGCGCTCCTTCCATGGTCCCGATCTCGTTGATCAGTCCAAGCTGCTTTGCTTTTTCCGCAAAGAAGGCAGCGCCGGTGAACACTTCTGATTCAGCAGCAATTCCAAGGTTTTCACTAATTGCCTGGTGAAACACTTCATTGACGAAATCCACGAAATCGGTCATCGGCTTGGCATCACCGGTGGCCTTAAATGCGCGCACTTCTTCATCCTTGCGCGTTGCTTTGGTGGCATAGAAGTCGGTTATCTTGATTCCAACCTTTTCCAACAACCCGGAGTAATCCTGTATTGATGTTTTTGTCCCAATGCTCCCAATGATATCGATCTGTGAGGTTGCAATGCGGTAACTGGCAGCAGAGATCACCCACATGGCGGCCGATGCAGCCATACCCATCACCAGGGCAACGGTGGGTTTTCCAAGGTCCTTGATCATTGCGGAGAGAAGATCAATCTGCGACACCATTCCTCCCGGGGAGTTTACCACCAGCAGAACGGAATTGATCCGGTCGTTTGCTTTCACTTCCTGGAGTCTGTTCATGAGCATCATGCTGTCCCAGGAACAGATCACGCCATCGATGGGGATCACTGCAACAGAATTTTCAGGGATTAATTCATCATCCAGGTTCCATTTCCCAACCGTGTTGATTTGCTGATCCTGCCCGGTCCATGCAACCACGTATGGTTTTTTGTCGTCCATGGGTTTGAGCAGTATTTCCTGGCCTTTGATAAATGCAATCAGGACCGGCAAATAAGAAACGGCTGTATCCTGGTGGATCAGCCATTGGGCGCCAAGTATTGAAAAAACACGGTTTAACATTGTAAACTGAATGAGAATACAATATTATAAGGTGTGGCAAAACTTATAAAGGACTGAAAAGAACCTCAGGCTGTGATCCAACAGGCTCGATCAGGGGTGAGGCAATAGAATTCTATCTGGGCACCGGTGGCCTTGGATGATACCTGGCTAACCTGCGTGATCTTAGCACCATTGGCCAGATCACCCATCAATTTGGATTCGCCATCTGAATACTGGATGCTGACCAGTACCGGTCGTGCGCGGATCGCATCAAGATCTGCCAGGTTGGTATCATCTTCACCAGGGAAGATGAATTTCAGGGATTGTTCGATCAATTCACCGGCATCGTTATCCTTTGGCTTTTCGGTGAATTCGGCAGATCCCGGCGTGAAATATATCTCCGACCATGTTTTACCACTTTTAAAATCGACATGCCGATGAAACCTGTCCGGGATTGATGAGATTGCATCTATGTCCTCCTGGAGGGAAAAGAATATTTTGCACACAGCAGGGGTAAGGTTTGAATTTTTTGAAATTTCGGTCGGAAATATAAAACTTGTCATGGCTGAAATATTTTTAATTTTCGTATGTATTATGCGCCAGTGGCACCAGTAACAACAGTAATTATGAGTTTACAGGGATGAAAGTCTCCGGACAAACTGCCTCTTTAACTGACGTATTTTTTTTCATTCTAAATTGCCTATGGTAACGCCTGAGTTTCAGGTACCTTTGGAAATCCTTTTCAAGCGAATCCCAGGAATCCTGCGTTAAATTGTATTTTTCGATGAAAAGCTCCAGCGCATCCTGGCGATCAAGCCCCATCACGACGTATTTTGAGATCTCACTCCGGAAGGTTATTTTGAAAAACTTCCAAATTTCATTTTTGAATATCCTTTGTTTTGTCGGCGAGAGATAATTATTGAAAACGACATTCTTGTTATCAAAATAGGGCAACCGGATTAAAAGGGTAGAATCACCATAATCCGGCTCCGAATAATCCAGGGGTGGTTTCTCCAGGAATACATCCAGGATGGTGTTGAAGTTGGAATTTTTCAGGAACGTTATTGGTGATGGACCGTACAATGATTCAAGAAATCGGATCAGATAAGGCTCACACTTTACCTTGATAACAATGTTTGATGCCATGAGATAAATTTAAGTTCGACAACGTGTGGATTAAAGGTCAATGCTGGAAATACCTGTATATAGGTATTTTCCGGCAAAAATCCAACATTAAATGAAAAATTTCAAGAGGAAAAAAAACATTTCGAGTATGACAGGGACACTTGGTAAAAAAGGCAAATATTTTCGTGCAGTCGTGCTTTAGTACTTTTATTTTGCAACCATTTGAAAATCAATGTGTTTTAAAATTAGTACTTTTTTTCGTGCAATTCGTGCAATTCGTGCGATTTTCGTGCAGTAAAAAACACCCTCAAATTAACACTGAATCAAATCGTTACAATTTTAAAAAAATCGTGCGCACGAAAGCACGAAAATATTCTATATATTTATGAAGTCTACTTGTCAAAAAGAAAAAAATAATAAATAATATATATATGTGTATGGATATCAACTTAATAACTCATTTTTCCGGTACTTATGCACTATAATAATTTAAGATGAAAAGGGGGCGGCGGGGTGAAAAAGATCCCGGAAAGGAGAAATGAATAAGGAATTCGTACTGATCCGGCTGCCGCCGGTCCAGTACTCTAAACATAAACACCTGGCTTTCGCCAGGTGAAGAACGAAAAGAGATGACACCAATCATTACCTTCAGGGTAATCATTCATCCTGGGTGAGATAATGAGGTCAAATATTAAGAAACAAAATAACGTTATGAGCTGGGAAGACTATTTGCCTGAAGATTTACAGGAACTTTATGAAATTCATGATTACAAACATGCTGCTGCAATATTAAGTAAAGAATTCCCTTTAGAATTCGCAGAAATATGTTTAGCCTTACGAACGTTCCGATTTTCCAAAAATGATATTCTGCAGGAAGGAGGTAATGAAAGCAACATCCCTAAATTATTTTCCGATACAAATAAATTCAGGCATGGTGTGGGTTTTGGAGAAGTAAGCCAGTCATCATCAACACCATCTGGAAATAAGAAATTACTTGTTTCCTTTCCCCATTTACTCACATTCTTTATTAATTTATCGTCAGTTGGATCAACCCAAACATGTGACCACCCTCCGTAGCACAGATTTTGGTAAAATGTATGAGCAGCCGCAACATCACGTTCCAATGCAGAGACACATTTCAATCCTGCCTGTTCAAATCCCAATGATAATCCACCGCATCCAGCAAAGAACTCAGCATAAGTGTTTTTAAAATCAGGGAAATTGATCTGCATAAATGTTTATGATATTTGAAAATTACGATGTGAAATTTTCCTCCAATTTTATAATTCTATTTTCAAGCATTTCCAGAAATGCCACCAGTTTAAGGTTGTCGTCTAATCCTAAACCAATGGACATTTTCTGGAGTCTGGTAATTCGATTGAATTCCCATTTAGCCTCTGTTTCTTTCTTGAAGGCAAGTAATTCTTCTTTATGGTCCTCAAAACCCTCCGTCTCTTCAATGTCATAACAAGGATCATACAACCAATCATTTTTTAAATATGTTATTTCTTCTGGTGTTTTCATGTTTTACAATTATTTGATTATTAATTCAGTTTCCGGATCAATTACCCATTGTCGACAATCGTCAAGAACGATCAGAAGCTTTCCTTTATGTTCAACCGGGCGTCCTCTTATGATGTCACAATCGACTACCTTTATTACCGTTCTCCATTTCCTTTGCCCTTTTTGTTTGAATTGTTGACCTGGTTGTAATTCTTTTGCTTTCATGGCTTCAGTATTATGCTCGCAATAATGACCGTCAGCACGATGGCCAAAAAGTAAGCTGTGAATTTGATGTCTTCTTTTTCCATAACTATGCTGTTTGAAAATCACGATTCAACGCTGGCCTGCCTCTCTTGATCGGGATCTGTTGCCTTATTTCTGCAAGTTTCTTATCCAGGGCAGCATGATCATGCTCCACCGGGGTTGTCTCAATCTGTGGCGGTGGATCCAGAGAAAGTTCTTTTGTTTTCACTTGTACAAAATTTGGGTTACAATCTTTTTTGCAAAATCTTTGCTTGTTATGAGTAGGCATAAATGGTTTGCCGCACCCTTCACAAATCTTCTCACTGAAGGTCCTGGTTACCTTGTTTTTAACCTGTGATTCAGGGGGGGGGGTATAACAGTTACATTATCAGCATGTTGCACAGTTGGCGCCTGTAGCTTCCTTTTTACTTGTTCGGAATGACACCTCTTTACTGCATCAACGATCATTGATGCAGTGGAAATACAGGTAATTGCAGTCTCAATATTTTTCAATTTCAGCTGATAGGACTTTTTCAGTTCCTCCAGGGCAAGAATAATCTCAGTTTCTGTTTTCATAAAATGAGGATTAATTGACGTTTTTTGCAACTTTATTGGCTTTTTTTGCAACTTTATTGACGTTTTTTGCTTTATAATGCTTTGATTTTTGTGGTTTGTGCTTTTTCATCTCTTTGCGTTCACCCGGAGTCCGGAACATCTCTTCGCTGAAGCGGAAATAACACCGTTCTGCAGTGCAGTCAATAGTGCATGCTTTTGAACTGTCATACTTGCATTTTGAATTTGCCGGTGGAATGACCCTGTTTGAAATGGCCAGTGGATGCGGTTTCATTTTGTCCATCTTTAAAAATTTGTACCGAAACTTTCATTGCCAATCGTAAAAAACTCAACTCCCCCACGTTTATCATCCCCTCCATGCTTGCCGAATTTGTCGATGATCTGAGGGTTGAAGAATGCTCCATGATATTCACACCAGGATACCATCTTTTTCTTGAACCGGTGGGGGGTCATGTATTTACGCTGAGTCGGGGTCTTCTCAAGGAACCCGTTGTAAAGCTCTGCCCTGGGAATAGGTACATTCATGTTCTGAACCACCGCGGAATTGACACTCTCCGGATCTTCCACGTTGAAGTACTCCCCTGCCCAGGTCAGGAAGTCTTCACCGATGAATTGGCGCAGGCGGCGCTGATCCAGGCGCTCTGTCGGTGGCTGGATCAGTCCGGAGTGATTATACCCCCACCCGAGATCTGCAGCCCGGAAATACAGCCTCAGGCAGTCTGCCATGAAGTTGTAGAACAGGTTCCACTGGCGCTCGTCCCATTCATCGAAGAAGTTGATCCCGAATTCATCCACCGGCTTGTAGTCTTCATTGTAATAATCGCTGTAGGCGATCAGCGCCTGACGGTCCTTAAATGAAGAGCTGCTGCCGTTGATGGCGTGGTTGGTTGTGAGATACAGCTTTGGGGTGTCACGTTCCGAAAGTGTGAATTTCTTCTGCCCCTTGGAGTTCACGGTAAGCTTCCCGGTGATCAGCGGGAAAAAGAATTCGAAATCAATATTGGCGCGAACATCATCGAGGAATATATTGTCCGTTTTTTCGGTCACTTCTTCGAAGATGAAAGGATCGTTCTCCAGGTCCTTCGATTTAGCGCCAATATAGCATTGAGGCACCACTTCCCCAACGGCAAAGCCGACAATTGACTTTCCCGTCCGGCCGTTGCTCTCCCCTACCTCACTGAGCTTGCCATCCATGGCAATGACCGCCTTTTCACATGATTTATCGCGGTATTTGTGCAGCAGATATCCGATGGCTGTCATTTTTGACACCATGTGAAGGTTTGTCTCGCACTTTTCGTCCATGGTCCGCAGGTCATGCTCCAGTGGCTTTCGGGTTTTCTGATGCTGAATCTTGTTCCAGAAGAATTCACCGGTGTTATACAGGAACCTGGCAAAATGACATTCCTTTGCCTCCTGGGTGAATTCAACCTCGAACTGTCCGATGGCTGAATCATATTCCATGGGATCCTGATTATTCTTCAGGATGCTGTCTAAATCAATCCGATTTACGCTGATCATTTCTTTTCCGATCAGCGTGGCATCGAAGTCATTTACACGGTCTTTCCATACGTAGTTTTGCAGATCACTCAGCGGTTTTGATTCGATTCCATCGGCGGTGATCTTCCAGTACTGGTTTTTAAAAAACAAGTATTGATGCCGTTTGTCGGCATATTCAAACACCGGCTTTACGAAATCAATGTTTCCCAGGGAATCGGGACCGAAGTACATTTTACCACCACGATAAAGCATGTCCATCACTTCAACAAGTTCTATCTTGCTGTCGGCGGCCAGGATGGCCTTGCTGAATTCCATGATGTAGTCGCGGATCTGATAAGATTCTTTTATATCCACAATCTTATCAACGATCTGACACAAGGCATACTGCCTGCCTGCCATTTCAATACGTCCGAATCCACGGCGGTGAAGGAAGTTATAAGCGTACAGGTATCGGAAACGGTACTGGACATAATCATTGCCGTTGCGGTCTTGCTTGGTGATCTTTTCCCAAAACTGTTCATCCTCCTGCAGGGGCTGGGCAGGAACGAGCTTCCCGGCCTCATCAAATTTCCATTTATGGCGGCCAATGAAGAATTCAGGGATATTCTGAAGTATATCTTTGTACTTCAGCGAAAATGAATTCGAATCCTGCAGGCTCCAGTACTCGAGCAGCTTCAGATCCGATACCGTGGTGATCTTGTTAATCTGAATATATTTCCCCTGGCCATCTTTTTCATTGATGGCAGTCTTGATATCATTGAAAAGGTCATTTTCAGCATCCCGGAGCGTTCCGGCCAGCAAATCATCAATGCCTTTCTCGAACACCGGGATCGTTTCATCCTTGCGGATGTAAGCAAAGTAAATCTCCAGGTAGATCCCCATGTTGACAAACGTCTTGAAGTAATCCCGGAAATTCCTGACAGCCCAGTAGAATGAGTATGGCCGCTGATCCACCCTGGCCCCGGGCTTCAGGTCGTTGCTCAGGGCATCCCAATCGGCATCGAGCACAAACACTACCTCTTCCACCTTGCATGCCTGTACGATCAGCTGCAGCTCGTAGGGAAGTTTGTTATTATGACCAATGTTCTGGATTCCCATCACGCCAACGGATGTCAGCCCATGCTTGCAAGCCTTGATGGCTTTCTTCTCCCCTTCCTGGATAAACAGCCGTTTGATCACCCTGCGGTTGCGGTATGCTTCCCGAATCTCTTCCGGGAAGAAAAGATGGGATCCCGATCCTGAAGGCGATGCATACTTCATCGGCCGGCCGCTCTTGTCGTGATGCAGATCCGGGTTCTGCCAACGGATCCGGAACAGATGCTCGAGCTTGCTTCCCTTGGGCTTGGTGAACAGTACCGGCTTTCCCTCCAGGTCATAGTACCAGATGATCATGTCATCACCTGGTGCGATCTTTCCATACTGGTCCCTGGTACCGGCTTCAAAAACATCAACAACCTTCTTGGTGTTTTCGTCGATGATCACCGTTGCCTTCTGATCAGCATCCGACAGGCCACTGGAGGCAAGTTGCCGGTCACGGAAAGTGAGTTCTTTCTTCCCGTTTTTCTTCTGTGGTCCTTTGGGCTTTTCTTCGTAGTCAAGTACCACATTGTATTTTTCTGCCAGGTATTTTATTGCATCCGGATACGCTATGTTTTTCCTATCCATGATGAAATTGATGGGCGATTTCCCACCGTATTCACAGGAGAAGCATTTATAAATCCCTTGGGCAGGCGTTATAATCAACCCCTTGCCTTTGCCTGACATCCCACAATTTGGGCACTTTGTTGAGAGACTGGCGCCGGATCGCTCGAGCTTGCAGAAGTCCGATATTACTTCTTCTACCTTTGTAATTGACAAAATCTTCTGAATGCAATCCTGGGTGATCTTCATAATGGGGGAATAGTGGGGATGAGTTACTTGTTGATGGAAAGCGGATGCTTTGGAGATACCTGTACCTGATCATCAGGATTGATGACTCCTTCTACCTGTACCTGTCCTGATTTAATCAAATCGATCAGGTACCGGGCGCGGGCTTCGGCCTCGCTGGTGAAAGTCTTCCACTTTTCATCACTCATCTGCACCTTGAAGTATCTGTTTAGATATTTGTGGACCTTCATTTCATTGAAAAAACCGAAAGGAATCATGTGTCCTAGTTCGGTGACGTTGTAGGCAGGATATCCGGTCTTGTACGGCTCGAGTTTATCTTTGAGGACAAATCTTTTCTGCCCGGGGATAAGTTGCCAGTACTGTGATGCTTTCCAACGGATTCCCAGATCACCGATGGCTTTTGATGTTTCGGGAAATGTATAATTGAGAATTTTATTCATAATTCAGATTCGGTTTTAGCTTGGATTTTTGTTTGTGGATAGTTCTTCAGTTCCCTTTTGCAGAACACGATCATGTCAATGAGCTTGCTCTCGCTGGATGAATGGGATGGGTTGCCAGGTGTCGGGAGGATCCTGCGCATGTCTTCCTCCAGGACAAGGATCACCTTGCATATCTCCTCGAGCTTTTTATCTGCAAGCCACTGATTATATTTCGAGCAACGATCAAGGGAGGCGATTTTTGTTTCCGTACGGTAAAAATCATGGTGACCGGTTTCGAACAACACCCTTGCGTGTGCAACGTATTTTGAGAACAAAAGCAGTATATAGCTGCGTTTGCTGGAAAGAACATATTTATCAGCATCACGCCGGTCGGTAAAGTTCCCCCGGTCCGTTTTGGTACCATGGCCGAGATCCCACCGCATTTCAAATGAGACAATGCCCGTTTTCGGGCACACGTCGAATGTTTTCACTTCGAACATCTGCATAGGTTATGAATTATGACGTTTTAGTAGTTCTGTATTGATGGCAATAATCAATTCACTAAGGCGTGTAAGTTTTTCTTTAGAAGAAAGCTCATGAATCTGCTGATTTCCGGGGAATGGACGATCATAATGTTCTATATCGTCAATAACCTGATCCATATTTGATCGAATTTCTTTTTCCCTGGCATAATATGACTGACAGGTTAAAATCAGATCGGGATCACTCATTAAAGAAAAGGTTGTATGGCTCATATTTTTTGTTTTTTTACCTGGCGAGGTCTTCTTCTTCCGGATGGATTGGCCGGGGTTTGGAAGCAAGTTCCCTGCTCTTGCGGTGCAGGGAACTTGCGAAGCGTTTTTGCGCTTCGTTTAAATCAAATTTTTTCCCGTTTTCATTATGAAATGACTCATGGGCAGTAGGTGATCGGATCATAGGGTCGTTTGTGCTGATGCTTTCAACTGAATCCGCAGAGTCTTGAACCGGTCCAGTTTCCTGGGCATTAAAGCCAAACAGGTCAAGTTGGGTTGGATCCGGAGTTTCCGGTCCATTTGGGATGATATCCATTATAAAAGATTATTTTGTCCGGCGAATGATGCGATGCCCGCCCTGGTATAGCAACCAAGTTTGCGGGAGATGTGCTTGAGTTGTGTGTCAACGGTGAATTTTGACCGGTGAGAAGTGTTTGCGATCATTTTGTTGCTGTGATCATGGGCAACCTCCCGGATCAGTTCAGCTTCGCGGTTGGTGATTGAGCCATGAACGGCTGCAGGGAATTTGCAGAGCAAACCATCGGCGGAGCATGGCCGGTTTCCACATTCCCAGTACTCGGTATTCAGGATCCCGTCGGAGGTGATATCGGCCTGTTTGGTAAAATCCCCAAACTGGCAATGGATAAACTGTTTGATCTGTTCGATCGGGTCCTTGATGCCAAGGATTTCCAACCCTTTCAATACTTTCGGATCATTGTCCATTACATCGCGCAACCTGGCGGCCAGGGCGACGTCAAGTTCACAAAAAAGGCGTTGGTGTCCATCTTCGACGAACTGGATTTCCCCGTTCAGCAGAAAGAACTCAATGCCGGCAATCATGGCTTCTGGAATTGTTGTTGACTTTTTCATGTGTGTGTGGTTTGGATATAATTCAGGATTGAATTATTCGGTTTTCAAGGCTAGCCTGATAGTCGCTATATTCCTCCAGGTATGCAATGGCTTCTTCGATAATGATGGTATTGTACCTTCTATCATCCGGATTGAAAACAGCCTGGATATACCGCAATGAAAACATCAGGTGGGGTGGTTTATTGAAGATCCTGAGCTGGATCGTCTTGGCGCTTCCGGAAGGAAGCTTTTGGGCAAGTTTTTTAAGTATCTTCTTATCTATCACGTTAAATGGGTATTTACTTTGTGCGTTTATTGTGTTATATTTGTTCGTAATCAGGCCGCAAATATAAAGTATATTTATCACCAAAGGCAAGTATATTTATCATTTTAAGTAATATTTTTTATCAATCTAAATAATAATAACGCCTAACTGAGTGGACTTCAATAAGATATTTGAGGAAATTAAAAAAAGAAGGTTTACTTTCCGATCCGTTGCTCAAAGTGTTGGAATTTCGGAGCCTGGTCTAAGGGGTACCATAAAAAACGGCACTCTTAAAATAGAAGACCTGGAACTAATTTCGAAGAAAATAGAAGTTCCAATGACTTACTGGTGGGAAGATGAACCTCTTCAAGTTAAGGACCGGGAAATTGAGTTTGATATCGGGAAAAGTGTAGGGATGAAACCCTTAATAAAGGAGAATAAGGAGTTAAAGAATCGTGTAAAGCTTCTTGAAATGACCCTTGAAAACCTGAATGATCAGATAAATGATATGAAACAAAAAACAGGTTATCGCAAAGCACATACCTAAGAGTAGTAAGATAGCCCCCTCACCCCCATAGCAGGGGCATATCATTAAACGTAAAACAGTGTAAAAGGTTTGGGAGATGATTGAAGACCAGATTAAAATTGCAGAAGAAATTTTAGCATACGTGAAGGCTAATCGGGGTTATACATCAAAAGATGATTTACCTGGATACCTTCAACAAAAACTTTATCTTGAAAGTGATATTTGGCTTGTAAAAAAAATTATGGAGGATCAGGATCTTATCCAGGAGACTGATCGTGGATATTTTTTAAGACTTACGACTGAAGGAAGTAAGGCCGCAAAAATGGGTTATTCGGCTTATTGTTCATACCTGGAAAAAAAAGAGATTGATAAGGATGCATTGGATCACCGTGCTGCAGTAATGTCAAAATGGCAAATAATCGCATTTTGGCCAATGTTTATTTTCGGTGTGATTGGTGGTATTTCTGGAATTATCTCATTGGGTTGGCAATTAATAAAATGGTTGCGATAACGGAACATGTGTTTCCGATGATGATAATTGCAACCAATGGCCAGAAAGAATAATATTTGATGTTAGTCCAAAGTAATCCTATTTCATTCATTTCGCGTAATCTTTTTCTAATTTTCATAAAAATAAGTTTCGGCAAAGGAATGCCGAACATGTCAAATACCAAAGGACACAGCATAAAAATCTGAGACAAAACCTGAGACAAAACCCCACAAAACACCGGTAAAAATGACAATGAATCGGCTTATAATCAGCTGGAAATCAATGACAGGTTGTTTTTAAAAAATCCTGTCCCCGCTACAACAAAGCCTTGGCATGAAATGCCCGGGCTTTTTCTTTTTCGACGAGGCTGCGAGGAAAGGAAAATTCTTTTTTTGCCTCTTCTGAAATCCTTATGAATGCTTGCTTTTCTGAACAAACCGCGTTGATTTTAAAAGTTGGATATTGCATTTTTCGAGTGTACAGTACCAAAAAAGATCAATTTCTGTATCCTTCGCTAGTTATGAAGATCACCGGACATGCCCATCTGTGAATCAAGGCAAACGTTTTCCTTTACCGTTAGTTTGTACCTTTGCTGTTCAATGAAGTTGCCATCTTTCAAATTACCATTTTTTTAAAAATATCATTCCATTGAAAGTATGCTCAAAATCGGGATTAACAAGAACGGGAAAGTTAAAATTTGCACTTCTTCCGTTGAAGCAAGAGGGCATAAAGAAATGAAATTCATTGACGGTGCCGGGTCAAGCACGATGAAGGGATGAACCCAGCGGGTTCTGGAAAGCGAAAGAGTGGTTACTTTTTAATCGGCTAAGAGGAAAAGAAATTTAATCAAACTGCCTGAAAAACAAATCATGGAGCAAGAACAAAAACTATATAAAAGAGCGTTTCAATTAAGTTTATTTACAATCTTTTATAATATTGTTGAAGGAGTCGTTTCGATGATAATGGGTTATCAGGATGAAACCCTGGCATTATTCGGCTTTGGGGTAGACAGTTTTATTGAAGTAATGTCAGGCATCGGAATTGCCCTGATGATACTACGCATGAGGCAACATCCTGGTAGTTCAAAAAACAGATTTGAAATAAATGCGCTGAGAATAACGGGTTTTGGCTTTTACCTGCTGTCGGCTGGGCTCCTTATCGGAGTAATTACCAACATTATTTACAAGCACAAACCTGAAACAACTTTATGGGGAATCATCATTTCACTCATCTCAATCGTTGTGATGATTTGGCTCATGAAAGAGAAAACAAGAATTGGAAAGCATCTGAAATCAGCGCCCATCATTTCAGATGCTAATTGTACAAAGGTTTGTATTTATATGTCTCTTGTTTTGCTTGCTTCAAGCTTTATCCATGAGGTGACAGGTTTTGCATATGCAGATAGTATCGGAGCCGCTGGGTTAATATATTTCTCAATTATTGAAGGGAAAGAAGCATTTGAGAAGGCAAAGGGCAAAATCTGCGGTTGTGATGATTGTTAGTTTGAAGATTATAAAAATGAATCAAAAAGGTGTTGGTCCAATCAAACATGACTTCCCCGAATATCATGAGAATGGTATCACAGGGATAGTTTTGGCGGTGTTTTATTTGTTGGCGTTTTTTGTGAAATTTTATCAGAATTGAGGTTTATTGAATATTTTTACGACCCTGATCCCCGATAAATCAATCAATATGAAAACACCGTTTACAACCCTGCAGTTTTTCTCTGTTTTCGAAAAATACAATCATGCGGTATACCCTGCCCAGTTTATCCTGATACTCCTTGGCGTTTTCTCATTGATTTTTTAAACCCTTGGAGGGTCACGGACCCTCCAAGGGTCGGGTTCACAAATTTATTCCCTGCCTTATAAAAATCACTGGTATGATTGTGATCAATCAAAAAATATATTTCAGGATTTTCATTGCGGGCATGTTATTTTTATTTCTAAATTTAATAG